>Ga0233451_10000035_pt1 | contig 125879 bp, 149 predicted proteins | sample 011ome_29_FD_183052 | JGI IMG/M metagenome (GOLD analysis project Ga0233451, IMG submission 183052) | Coastal salt marsh microbial communities from the Groves Creek Marsh, Skidaway Island, Georgia - 011504CT (spades assembly) | ecosystem: Environmental > Aquatic > Marine > Intertidal zone >... | reverse complement strand
CACACCAAAGTTTTTAGGAGAAATTTTTGAAAAAATGAATAATCTCAGCAATTCAAGTGAAGATGAAGAGAAAAATTTAAAAGAAACCATCAAATTCATATTTGAAATCTTGGGTTTTAACTTTGATGTCAAAGAAAATGTAAAAATAAATCACGATGAATTTTCAAAATTTTTCAATACATTTCAAATAAATTATGAGAATGTAGAACAAGCAATGGAAGAATTTCTTGCAAAAAGAGAGAAACTCAGAAGCGAAAAAGATTTTAATCAAGCCGATTTTATGAGAGATAAATTAAAGGAAATAGGCTTGTTAATTAAGGATGGTGATGATAGTGCCTGGTATTGGGAAAATAGTTGAAGGTATTAATTCAGTAAACAGTGCTATTGATTCAAATCGAGCAGAAAAAGTTATTTTCTTAGAGTCTGATAAAATTACGTCGCATCGGTTAGAGCTATTAATTAAGAAAGCAAAAAATAAAGGATTAATAGTTGAAAAGATTAGTAAAAAAGATAATTGGATATATAACAATAGGCATTCGGTTGTTGCACTTTGTATTCCCAAAAAGACCTATGATGAAAAAACTTTTGATAAGTTAACACTAAGCAACATTGTTGTATTAGATCATATTCAAGATACCAATAATTTTGGTGCTATAACCAGAACTGCATCAGCATTTGATTTTAACATAGTGTGCGTTCCAAAAAAAAGGTCAGTAAATATTTCTGAGAGAACTTTTGCAGTTTCTTCAGGTGGTCTTGAAAATGTAAATATTGTTTTTTATAATTCTATCTTTTCTCTAATCAAAAAACTAAAGTCTCTTGAGTATTGGACTATTGGTATGGAAATGAATACAAAAGAGGATTTATTGAATGTTGACTTAAATAGTCAAAAAGTTGCCCTATTTATTGGTTCGGAAGAGAATGGTTTAAGTATGGAAATACAAAACAAATTAGATTTAATTGTAAAAATAAATATGAACAACACTGTTGAATCTCTAAATGCCTCTGTTGCTGCAGCGATTGCAATGAACCATTTTTTTAAAAAAAGTAGCTGATTCAATACTGATTTTGCTATTATTTTACTGTTTGCCGGAGTAGCTCAGTGGCCAGAGCAGCCGACTTGTAATCGGCAGGTCAGGGGTTCGACTCCCCTCTCCGGCTCTGAGTGATTAAGTATGTAAATTCTTTTAAAATTTTTATATTTTCAATAATAGCTGTTCAAATTGCTCTTTATTTTTTTGGATATCTAAGACCTTCTATTATCTATGACTATATTGATTATTTCCCTTTTACTATTCTTCCTGCAGTTATTTATTTTTATTTAAACATCAAAAGAATTACCAATAGGAATTATTTTTATCTATCAATGTATCTTTCAGTAGTTTTATTATTGTTTCCAATCGCTCAGACTTTTGATGCAAAATTTCTAACAACCTATAGTTTCCCTTCATTTCTAGAAAATAGAGAACTTAACAGAGATTCAGAATATTTACTGGTCATTGATACAGATGGAAGTATAAATTTAAATACTTTTAATGAAGCTGGTTATACAGCTGACATCATTGATAAACCAGGAAAGATTGGTTATCCAGAAGCAGTTGAAACATTAGTTGGAGAACCTAAAGCTGTTTTATTTCGAGAAATTCAGACATCAAGCTTACTAAAAGTAGCAGGATGGAATATCAATATTGGAAATAAAAATATTTGGAAATTAAATTTATTATCTTTTGATTCTGATTTGCATCTAGATAATATTAATTTGAAAGATTCAAGAATTGCTGGTACTGGAGCAATATATCTTGGCAAAGATTTAAGTCTTGAAGAATTGAAAGTTAATGGAAATTTCGATATAAAAGTTTCAAATACGCTACCTATTGTTGTTGTAGGAAATGCAGATGTACCACCTACGTGGATTAATGCTACAATAGGATATTTGAATCAAGCTGAAAAGGTATATAAATTAAAAGTTGTTGTCGAGGATGGGTCTGAGGTTAGATTTATAAATGAAGATTAGGGATAAGTTTTGTTAGAACAGCTTGGGAATGGTTTGTTACTCGGAGTAATCATCGCTTTGGGATCAGTTGCGCTTTCGTTACTATATGGTGTCACTAGAATCGTAAATTTTGCCCATGGTGAAATAATTGCTTTTGGAGCAATAATGGCTCTCTTCTTTTCATCCTCTCCAGATTCCAGCTTATTGTATTTAGATAGATTTTCACCATTGGGAATTAACTTTTTGACCTCGGTTATATTGAGCATTTTATTGTGTGGTGTTTTTGGAGGTTTACTAGAGCTTTGTCTTTTCAAACCGCTTAGAAAAAATAATTTTGGAAATATTGCAGTTTTGGTCGTAACTATTGGATTATCAATTTTTCTTAGACATATATATTTATTATTTGCATCTGCAAAGCCAACATCATATATATTAGAACTTCAAAGAAGAGAAGTTTATTTTGGAGTTCAACTAACACCAAGAAACGTCCAAGTTTTAATAATTGGATTTGCGGTTATGGTTTTAGTGGGTATTTTTCTTACATATACAAGAACTGGTAAAGCTATGAGAGCTGTTAGAGACTCATCAGACTTAGCAAGCATATCTGGAATTAACTCTGACTATATAATTTTAGTTACTTGGGTCTTCTCAAGTATGCTTGCGGGTTTCACTGGCATAATTCAGGGTGTTATTAATAACGTAAGATGGAATATGGGTTTTTTAATCCTGTTATTAATATTTGCCGGTACGGTTTTAGGTGGAATCGGAACGTCTTTTGGAGCAATGTTTGGTGGTTTCATAATAGGGATACTTGTTCAATTGAGTGTTGGTTTAGAGTTCATGGATGGCCACACAGAAGCTAAAAATGCCATAGCTTTAGCCTTGATGATTATTATATTGCTTGTACGTCCACAAGGAATTTTTGGTAACAAGGATCGAATCTCGTGAAAAAATATATTATTGCTTTTTTTCTTTTAGCGATTTCATTTATGTACATTTTTCTATCAAACGAAACGGGTGGGGCAAGGGTATTTGTCAATTTAATGACTTTTGCTGGAATATACGGACTTGCAGCAATAGGTATAAATGTGCATTTTGGATGGACTGGACTGCTTAATTTTGGTCATGCAGCTTTTATGGGAATTGGTGCTTATACAACTGTTCTTTTAATTCCTCACTCACTTGGAAGGGAGGGTGTAGTAATTAGCTCAGGACTGCCACTTCCTATAGCAATTTTAGTAGGCATTGTTGCGGCTGCCCTCCTAGGGCTCCTTCTTGGTTTGCCAACTTTGAGACTTAGAGGTGATTACTTAGCAATAGTCACTATTGCTGCAGCGGAAATTTTTAGGTTGCTAGTACGTGACTTTGAAAACTTAACAGGAGGAGTTTATGGAATAATTCAATTTTCTGATTCACTACAAAACTCAAGACCAGATTTCATAACTCGTTTTAGTGAAAGTTATGATATGTCTCCTGCTCAGTTTTGGGTTGGAGTGTTAACGTGGATTTCAATTATTGTTGTATTGTTAATTTTATCAAGACTTAAGAAATCTCCATGGGGAAGAGCTCTTAGAGCTGTTAGGGAAGATGAAGATGCAGTTAGAGCGCTTGGTAAAAATGCTGTATTGCTTAAGCTTCAAAGTTTCATGTTAGGTGCAGCTATAGGAGGTCTTTCTGGAATATTTTTAGTATTTAATTATGGTACTGTTCAAGCATCTACTTTTGTTCCAGTTCTAACATTTTATGTTTGGGCAGCCCTAATACTCGGAGGTGTCGGTAGCTTAGGTGGACCTGCTTTAGGCGCGGTAATATTTTGGGTAATAATTGCCAGTACAGATTCAATTTCTCGATTCTTATTTGAAAGCCCGGATGGACAGCAATTAGCTGGTGTCAGATTTGTCATTGTTGGTTTACTAATTATGTTTTTTATGATTTTTAGGCCTAGTGGGATTCTTGGAAAAAAAGAGGAACTTCTCTTAGATGTCAAATAACTTATTATCAGTTAGGTCTTTAAAAAAAAGGTTTGGTGGCCTTGAGGCAGTTAATGTTGATGAATTTGATTTAAATAAAAACGAAATTACAAGCCTAATAGGTCCTAATGGTGCTGGAAAAACAACTTTTTTTGATTTAATAACTAGATTTCAAAACTCAGATTCAGGGAGTATAAATTTTGATGGAAAAAATGTAACAAGGTTAAATTCGTATAAATTAGCAAGATTAGGAATGGTAAGAACTTTTCAACTTACTAGAGTTTTTGATCGTATGTCTGTATATGAGAATATGCAATTTGCAGGAAGTTCAATTAATAATGAAGGATTTTTGAATTCACTAATCCAATCGAGTTCACTTAAAAACCAAGAAAAATTACTGACTGAAAAAATAAATGAAACTCTAGAGATGCTTAACTTATCTGATATGAAGAACTCATATGCAAGAGAACTTTCTGGCGGCCAAAAAAAATTATTGGAACTTGGAAGATCACTAATGAAAAGTCCCAAAATATTGCTTCTTGATGAACCATTAGCAGGTGTTAATCCAAAACTATCAGAACAGTTGTTAGAAATAATTTCTAACTTAAACAAAAATGGAATAAGTGTCTTAATGGTTGAACATAATATTGACGCAGTTATGAAAATATCTGAAAGAGTTGTTGTAATGGCTGAAGGAAAAATAATTTCTGATGGAAAGCCAGATTTTGTAAGATCTGATAAAAATGTTATTGAGGCATATTTAGGAAGTAGTAATGAATAGTCCACTGATTGAGGTGAATGGTCTGGCTTCTGGGTATGTAAAGGGATTAAATATATTACAAGGTGTTGATCTTGTATTAAAAGAAACTGAAGTGGTTTCAATAATTGGTCCTAATGGTGCTGGAAAATCGACATTATTAAAAGCAATTATGGGTTTAATTCCTATTTTTGGTGGAAAAATTTATTTTAAGGGAAATGAGCTTTTTGAAATTAAAAGTCACGAACTAGTTCAAAAAGGAATTGCTTATGTACCACAAGTTTCAAATGTTTTTCAAAGCCTTACAATAGAAGAAAATTTGGAGATGGGTTTGTGGAGTACAAAAAATGAACACTCCAATTTATTTAAGGAAATTTATTCTATGTTTCCAATCCTAAAAGAAAAAAGAAAAGATCGAGCCGGTAACTTATCTGGAGGACAAAGGCAACTTTTAGCATTGGGAAGAGCTTTAATCTCAAAGCCAAAGGTCTTACTATTGGATGAACCATCAGCTGGGTTATCTCCTAAAGCTATTGATGAGGTATTTCAATACATAAAAAGTATTAACAATAGTGGTGTCGGAATACTTTTAGTTGAGCAAAATGCTAAAAGAGCATTGAGTTTTTGTAATAGGGGCTACGTTTTAGATCAAGGCAGAAATGCATATACAGGACTAGGTAAAGATTTATTAAAAGACAAAAAAGTTATTGACTTATATTTAGGAAAACTATAAAAAAAGGCCCGAAAATATCGGGCCTTTTTTAAATTTAATAGCAAGAATTAAGATCCAAAGTCTATTGACTTGATAACCTCTTCTTCATCACCACTAGTAATTTGCCACACATCGTATGTGCTAGCAGTTGGATCACCTTGTTCATCTAAATTAATATCTCCAGATGCACCTTTGTAATCAATATTTTCACCAGCAGCAGCTAATGCAAGACACTCAACTCCAATACATGCTGTACCGTTGCCTGATGCTTCTACTAATCCAGAAGCAATGTCAGCACCAGTTACACCATTTGCAGCAGCAGATAATGCCATAATCATAATTGCATCATAAGCTTGTGCGGAATAGGGAGCTGGATCTTCACCAAATCTTTCTTGGTAAGCAGCAGTGTATGCGTCTAAAGCAGCACCTGCTGTAGAACCTGGAGCAGTACCTTTATAACCATCAAGTGCACTTCCAAGTCCACATTCTGAGCTTAAGTTTGCACCACGAACACCATCAGTGAAATACCACGGAGTTTCAATAGATCCTTGCTCAAAAGCTGCTTGTAGTACACCACAACCTGTCGCTGGGAATAAAATACCAACTATTGCGTCAGAATTATTCTTACCAACTTGTGTTACTTCAGAGGAAAACTCTGTAGCATTTTGGTCGTGATATACGATAGTGTTAACAGTACCACCTGCGTCTTCAAATGCTGAAGCAGTTGCTTCTGCTAATCCTCTACCGTATGAGTCAGCCCTTGAAATAATTGAGAGGGATTCAACTCCATCTTCAATTAGCACTTGAGCTAAAACTGCACCTTGTAAAAGATCTGATGGAGCTGTTCTTGCATAAAATCCACCATTTTTTACTTTTGTAAATTGTGGAGATGTATTTGATGGAGAAACCATTACTACACCTGCATCAATAGCAGTTTGCATAATAGCTAATGAGATACCACTAGCAGCAGCTCCCATTACACCGGCAACACCTTCACCAATAAGCGTAGCTAAACTAGCAGATGCAATATCTGGAGCTGTACCTGAGTCACCTTGTACCCAGACAACATCCTGTCCATTTACACCGCCAGCAGCATTGATTTGCTCTACAGCAAGAATTGCACCTGATTCAATACCAGGCCCTAGAAAGCCTAAGTCTCCAGTTAATGGCATCAATGTACCAAGAACTAAAGGATCGGCTGATACAGTAGCAACAGTGGTTGCAGGAGCTTCAGTTGTAGCAGGAGCTTCAGTTGTTTCAACTTCTACTACTTCTTCAGCTGTATCAGAGCCACCACAGGCTACAGCAATTAGTGCTAAAATCGCAATCAAAGCTAAAGCTTTGCGATTCTTCATATATAATTTCCTTTCAGTCACTGAAATTAAAAAAATCCTACTAATTTGTAGGAATTACTAAACAATAGCGGATATTTAGTACTATTCAATAACAGAATTAAATAATTTACAAATACTATGAATAATAATGAGTGAAATAATTGAAAATTTACTAGTTGATTTATCAAATCAACAGTATTTGGACATATTCATGTATGTTTTCATGCTATATTTTCTTTTTTTGGGATGGAAAAAAGGTGCAGTTTTTCAAATATTTTATCTATTTTCACTGTTAATTGCAGTTTCTCTTAGCTTTCGATACTCAGATGAGATTGGTGCATACATAAGTAGTTGGTTAAATTCAAATTTACAGTTGTCAGAAGTATTTGGGGGAATAATAATTTTTGTTGCAATATTGACTATTGCATCATTTCTGCAAAATTTATTGAACAATCAAATAAAAAATGCAGATTTAGGAAGCAAAGCTTTAGGAGCAGCAATATCACTTTTAGTAAGTAATTTAATTTTGACTTTAATTTTTACTGCAGTAAACATTGTAAATCTCCCATCCTTATTTGAAAATTCGGTTAAAGAATCAAATCTTGTTAATTTTTATGTAAGCCCAGAAGGATCGCCCCAGCAAACTTTAGAAGTGATTATTGGTACTGATTTATTAAAAGTTGTAAATAGGATAAATTATTTAACTGGAAAGTCTTCTGTAGTTGTTGATGATGAAGGTTGTTTAGAAATTCCAAAATATAATGAATCTAATTTACAGTCACGACAAGATTTTTCTATTGAGATTTATAACTTAATTTCTCTAGAGAGACAAAATGAGAATGTTGATGGTCTAGAGTTAAATCAAATATTGTCTAATGTTGCGCAAGCTTATGCATATGAAATGTACGTTGATGGATTTTGGTGTCATCAAAATCCCAATAATGGTGAAAGTGTAAATGAAAGACTCTCAAAAGTAGGATTCCCTTTTACAACTGTTGGGGAAAACTTAGCAATTGCATCAACTGTCAGGTCAGGACATCAAAGATTAATGCAATCAGATTCACATAGAAATACTATTTTAGATAATGAATTTCGTAGGGTTGGTATTGGAGTAGTTTCAGGACCTATTGGGTTAATAATTGTCCAGGTTTTCTCATGAGCGGTATTGATTTAAACACTTTTGCTAGGACTTTGTCTTACGGTTTAAAAATGTATTTAAAAAATGAAAATGTCAAAGTAGTAGAATCTGATTTTCAAAATTTAGAGAATGAAATAATTTCTGAATTTTCTCTTTCATATATTGACCAAGCACAAACTCCAACCCAATTTTTAAGTGAGTTTATAAAAAATAAATATGGTGTTGAAAAACTTATAACACCACAAAATTTAGGACCTGATGCACATGAACAAATTATGTTATGGGGTCTCACTAAAGTAAAAAATTTTAATGATTAATTCTGTTAGAAAAGATATATGGATTAATTCTTATCCTATATTCCTGTGGCTTGCATTGGAGCCAATAGTTGGATTAATTGATTCAAAAATAGCAAGTATTGTAAATTTAGACAGTCTTTCTGCTGTTGGAATTGGTGAAACAGTTTATTTTGTTTTCATCTGGGTTTTTATCTTTTTAGCCTACGGAACAACACCACTTGTATCGTCATTAAATACTAATAATGAAGTAAATAAATTAAATTATTTTATAAAGTTTGGAAGAAATGTATCTATATTATTGGGTTTAGTTTCATTCTTAATTCTTTATTTAAGTAGCGACTATTTAATTTCTACATTTGAGCCAACTAATCAGATCAAAGTTTTGTCATCTGACTATCTAATTTTTAGATGTGTAGGATTGCCATTTTACTTAGTAAACATGCACTCAACAGCTGTTTTGAGGGGTCTAAAAGCCGCCAAGGTTACTTTTTATAGCGCTTTTATAGTGTCTGCTTTCAATATAATTTTTAGCTTGTTTTTTGGGCTGTTCCTTGGTTTTGGAGCTGCAGGAATTGGTTTTGCAAGTTCACTTGCATTCGTTTTTGCTTCAATTTATTCAACAGTCGTATTAAAAAAGTATCAAAAAAACCTTCTCTCTACAAGTGAAAAAGTTGATAAAGTAAGCATGAGAAAGAAATTTTTCAGTGTTGGTGTTTACATACTCATACGGTCCCTATTTTTAACTCTTTTTATGGCTTATTTGAGAAATAGGTCCTCATTAATGTCTATGGAAGAAATTGCTCTTCAGCATATTCTTTTACAACTATGGTCTGTTGGATATATTTTTGTAGATGCAATTGCAATAGCTTCGCAAACTTTAATTTCTGAACTAATTTCAAAAAACGAAAAATATCAAAAATCTGTATTACAAAAAGAACTTATATCTATAACAACTTTAATTTCCGTCTTCCTTGCCATAGCAACAGCATTTTTTCTTGAAGATTTTATACAGTTATTTGCTTCTAGTAGTTTTGATTCATTACTAAATACAAATTTAAAATTTATGGTAGCTGCAAGTTTATTTATTGGTTGTTTTGCATTTCTCTGGGATGGAATTTTGTTAGGTCTTGATAAGTCAAAAGAGTTTTCACTGCTAACTATAATTTCTTCTATTTCAGGATTTTTAATTTGTAGTTATCTTCTTAGAACTGAAAATACCATATCAACACTGTGGTTAAGTTTAAATATTAGTTTGGTAATTAGAGCAGTGTTAGGATACGTTTATCAAAAATAGTCTAGTCAACTGCTTTTAAAATTGGCCTATCTAGGTAATAGCTTAAAATTTGCAATTCTTGAGAGAGGTCAACAGATCTTATTTGTACATCTGGTACATTTTTAAGAAGCACAGGAGCAAAGTTAAGAATTGATCTTACCCCGCATCCAATTAATTGATCTGCAACACCCTGAGCATATTCCCCAGGAGTCGCAATTATCCCAATTGCTACGTTAAATTTTTCACAGTATTTTTCTAAATCACTTAAAGGTTTTATGACTAATCCTGCTACCTGACTATTGACTTTTTTAGGATCATCATCAAATAGTCCAACTATTCCAAAGCCTTTTTCTCTGAATCCACCATAATGAGCTAAGGCAGAACCCAAATTACCAATTCCAACAATTACAGCGCTCCAACCTTCAACAAGACCAAGTTCAAGCTGAATTTGATTTCTAAGAGTAGAAATATCATATCCAACACCTCTTGTACCTAGCGTACCAAGATACGACAAATCTCTTCTGACTTGAGCGTCGTTCACTTTTGCTAGTTCAGCTAACTTATTTGATGAAATACCGATGTCTTCATCACTCATTTGGTCAAGGCACTGTAAATACAGTGGCAATCTTTTTACCGTAGCTGGTGGTATTTTTTTATTATCTTTCACTAATGCACAATCTAATTAGATACTGAATTTATATGTAATTATTTAAAGTTATTTATTAGCTTCATTTAGTTTCGTATTAATGGAAATACATTGTAAGTTAGTAAAATATGGAAAAAAGCCCTAAAAATTATGATGTTTTAATAATTGGTGCCGGCCCTGCTGGTGCAAATGCTGCTATTTCATATAAAAACTTAAATCCCAACCTATCAGTTGGATTAGTTGACAAAGCAATATTTCCAAGAGATAAATCATGTGGGGATGCGATTGGTCCTGGAGTAATAAGTGCATTAAAAAGATTTAACAATGAACATATTTTAGATGGTGAGCCACAAGTTGTTTCAACAACTCTTTACGGCCCAGACAATATTGGTATTCAAAATTATATTCCTGAAGTAAAAAATAAGGAAGATTCGATAGTGTATGTTGTTCCTCGATTAGACCTAGATAATAGAATATTGGATTTAGCTAAGGAATGTGGAGTTGATGTTTATGAAGGCTATAGTTTTGTAGACTTCACTTCTAATTTGGACAATAGTTTAAATGTACAAATCAAGAATGAAAATGAAAACTTAGAATTTTTAACAAAGATTCTTGTAGGGGCCGATGGAGCAAATTCAAGAATAAGAAAAAAATTAAATTATAAATCAAATTCTGATTGGCATAAAGCGATAGCCATAAGAGCTTATATTGATAGTCCTAACTACCTAGAGATATTTAAGGAGAGAACGCTAATGTTCGAAATAAATGTATCCGCAGACAAAGGTTATGCCTGGGCATTTCCAAGTAAGGGTAATCTGTTAAATATAGGAATAGGTGTTCCGGTAAGCATATTTAAAAAAGACAAATTAGATATTAATGAACTGCTTGATAATTTTGTATCTGAGCTTGAAAGCAGAGGAGTAATTGTTGAAAATATTAGAAAACAAAAATCATATTTACTTCCTTTTGCTTCATCTAGACCAAAGCGAAATAAAGATCTAAATATTGCATTAATTGGAGATGCAAGCTCAATGATAAATCCGATGAGTGGAGAGGGAATATTCTACGGCATGGAAGCAGGCTATTTATTAGCTAAAAATACACATGAAATACTTCATTCAGAAAAATTAAGTGATGGAATAGACTTATACGAAAAAGAGTTCAGCAAAAGATTCAGAAAACACTATTTAAGTTGTGCTTTGGCAAGAATAATTTTACAGAGTCCATTTATGACTAAAAGATTATTAAGAGTTGCCTCAAATGATCAGGATACAATTGACTTTGTTGTGGAATTATTATTTGATGAAGCCTACCTAACCTTAAAAGAAGTCTTCAAAATAGCTTATAAATTTGTGATCCCAACAAGACTTTTAGTTCTCAGTTCAAAAAACTAATTAGCAAAATAATTTAACATTTTATTGGTAGTAAAATAAGAATATAGTTTGTGAAAAATTTCACAAATATGGAGGAAACATGTTAGATTGGCTTCCAATACTGGTTATGCTTGTTGTTGCTGTTGGTTTTGCTTTGGTTTCACTTGGTGCTTCATATATTTTATCGCCTAAAAATGCAACGCCTGAAAAACTTGCACCCTATGAATGTGGTATATTTCCAGAAGTTGAACCGTCTCAAAGGTTTCCAGTTAAGTTTTACATGGTTGCAATGCTTTATATTGTTTTTGATATTGAAATAATATTTTTATTTGCATGGGCTACAAGATTTAATGACCTAGGGTGGTTTGGCATAGCTGCCATATCAATATTTACATTTTTTGTTTTAGAGACTCTTTACTATGTTTGGAAAAAAGGAGTACTAGATTGGAATATTCCACGTAGAGAGAGATACTTTAAAGAAGAATTGCAAGAGGTAGCATAATGTACACTCCTGACAATATCTTCACAACAACAATTGATAAAGCTGTCAGATGGTCAAGGACTCAGTCAATGTGGCCAGTTACATTTGGACTTGCATGCTGTGCAATAGAAATGATGGCTGCAGGAAGTGCTAAATATGATTTAGCAAGATATGGAATGGAAGTTTTTAGAGCATCACCTCGACAAGCAGACTTGATGATTGTTGCTGGAAGAGTATCTCAAAAAATGGCACCAGTATTAAGACAAGTTTATGATCAAATGGCTGATCCTAAATGGGTAATTGCTATGGGCGCTTGCTCTTCAACTGGTGGAATGTTCAACAACTATGCTTTAGTTCAAGGTGTAGACCACATAGTTCCAGTTGATATTTATGTTCCCGGATGTCCACCAGGACCACAGTCACTTATGCATGGAATTTTAACTTTACACGACAAAATAATGGATGGAGAGATAAATAGATGAACCCTGAAGTTATTAGTACCACAACAGAAGAATATAAAGAATTAATCAAATCCCTTAAAAAAGATGGATTTGAGATGATGGTAGACCTAACAGTAGTTGATTGGTTTAGAAAAAAAGAGCCCAGATTTGAAATAGTTGTTCAATTTTTATCAACTTCAAAAAATTTACGTAAGACAGTAAAAGTGTTTGTTAATGATGAAGATTTAAAAATATCTTCAATAACTGACATATACCCTGGTGCAAATTTTTATGAAAGAGAAGCTTATGACATGTTCGGTATCGTTTTTGAAGACCATCCAGACTTAACGAGAATTTTAATGCCAGATGATTGGGAAGGACACCCATTAAGAAAAAATTATGGATCTGGAAGAATACCAGTCCAGTTCAAAAATGCCCCAAAGGTTGATTAAGTGAAAAATAATAAAATAAAAAAAAGCAAGCTCAGTAATTTTAAAAATAAATTAGATTTTTGGGCTACAAACTCAGAAGAAGGTGGTTGGAATGTATCTTCGACTGACGAAGGTTCTCAAAAAATGCTGGAAAACGAAAATGAAAAGCAAATAAAAATTCAAACAGGAATTGAAGTAGTTGATGATTTTGTTATTGACGAGGACACATCTGATGATGAAAGAATGATAGTAAATATGGGACCTCAGCATCCTTCAACCCATGGTGTTTTAAGACTTCAGGCAGAGCTTGAAGGAGAGGTTGTAAGGCGTGTTAAGCCAATTATTGGATATTTGCATACAGGTATGGAAAAAACTGGTGAAGAGTTGAATTATTTTCAAGGTCCAACCAACACAACAAGAATGGATTATCTTTCCCCCTTGTTCAATGAGTTAGTTTTCTCTCTCACGACTGAAAAACTTATTGGTATTGAAGTGCCTAAAAGGGCAGAAACAATAAGAATTTTGATGACTGAGCTTAATAGGGTTTCGTCACATTTAGTTGCTCTTGCAACTGGCGGAATGGATATAGGAGCATTATCCATGATGATTTTTGGCTTCAGAGAAAGAGAGTTAATTTTAAATTTCTTTGAAAAAACAACAGGTCTAAGAATGAACCATAACTTTATAAGGCCTGGTGGAGTAGCAGCAGATTTACCTGATGGGTGGCAGAAAGATGTTGAAGAAATTTTAAAAATAATACCTGAAAAGCTACAAGATTACGATGACATGCTCCTGGATAATCCTATTTGGAAAGGAAGACTACAAAATGTTGGGATCCTCACTACAGAAGAGTGTTTTGCTTACGGCGTAACTGGACCAAGCTTAAGAGCTTCTGGGTATTCTTGGGATTTAAGAAAGTCACAACCTTACTCGGGAATTGAAAATTATGAATTTGATGTTCCAACTTTAACTGAAGGAGACGTTTTTGCTAGATGGAGAGTAAAAGTATTAGAAATTTTGGAAAGTCTAAAAATAATTGAACAAGCAATGAACAATATGCCTAAGGGACCTTATAAAGTACAAGATAAAAAAATTACACCACCCCCACGTAAAAGATTAGATGAATCAATGGAAGCTCTAATCCATCATTTTAAAATTTATACTGAGGGTTTTAAAGTTCCAGAGGGCGATGCATATGTTGCCATTGAGTCACCCAGAGGAGAGCTGGGTTGTTATATAGTTTCTGATGGTTCAGCAAAGCCTTACAGAATGCATGTCAGAGGTCCTTCTTTTTGTAATCTTCAAGCACTTCCTGTCATTATGACAGATAGTCCAATTGCAGATGCTGTTGCTGCAATAGCTTCCTTAGATCCCGTTATAGGAGATGTAGATAGATGAGTTGGGATGATAAATTATTGAAACAGGCAAAAAAAATAATTAAGCTCTATCCTCAAAAAAGATCCGCATTAGGTCCTCTTTTGCATTTAGCACAAAGTAAGGACGGCTATATTTCTGATGACTCCATAACTGTAATAAGTGAATTAGTAGGTATAACAGAAGTACAAGTTAAGTCAGTTTCGACATTTTACTCAATGTACAAACAAGAACCTACTGGAAAGTACATATTAAGTGTTTGTAAGTCAATATCATGTGAAATCAATAATTCAAGCGAAGTAATAAATAAAGTTCAAGAATTTACGGGTTTAAATAATAATGAAACTGACGAAGAAGAATTATTCACCTTTGAGGCTGTGGAATGTATTGGCGCTTGCGGTGGAGCTCCAGCAGTACAGGTCAATTATGAGACAGTTGAAGGTGTAACACCTGAAAATGCAATAAATTTGTGCAAATGGTTAAAAGAGACAAAACCAGAAGTTGTAGTAGCTGATGAAATGCAAGAAAATTTCGGAGGTATAAAATCTTTCGATTGGGCTATTCAAGATAACTCTGGCGCTACCTCTACTGCTCCAGGCTTTCAAACTTTAAAGACAACTAAGGTAAAAAAATGAAAGAAACCATTCTTCTTACAAAACATATGCGAGATAATCCGGAAGAGAGTCATTTAATTGATAGTTATGAAAAAAACAATGGTTACTCAACTGCAAAAAAAACAATCTTAGAAAGCTCTCCAGAAAAAATATTAGAAGAAATTAAGGCATCAAATATAAGAGGAAGAGGTGGTGCAGGGTTCCCAACCGGAGTTAAGTGGGGATTTTTGGCTGAAGATGAAGATCGATATTTAGTAATCAATGCAGACGAGTCAGAACCAGGTACTTTCAAGGATAGGATTTTACTTGAAAGAGATCCTCATCAACTCATTGAGGGCATTATCATTACTTGTTTTTCAGCAAACATTAAAGAAGCTTTTATATACATAAGAGGAGAGTATGCGAAGCCTGCTAGAAGAGTTCAGCAAGCAGTAGAACAAGCATATCAAAAAGGATATTTGGGAAAGAATATTTTTGGTTCCGAGATCAATCTTGACATAGTTGTCCATCTAGGAGCAGGGGCATATATATGTGGTGAAGAAACTGCACTGCTTAATTCACTCGAAGGCAGAAGAGGAGAACCAAGACTAAAACCTCCTTACTTCCCAGCAGTAAAAGGTTTATATATGAAACCAACTTTGGTTAATAACGTTGAAACAATTTCCTCTGTACCTTGGATAATTGAGAATGGCGGAGAAGAGTACAACAAGTTGGGAGTTGAAGGCTCTACAGGTACAAGGATTTTTAGTTTGTCTGGACATGTAAATAACCCAGGAAACTATGAAATTGAAATGGGTAGTTCTTTTGGTGAATTTGTAGAAACACTTGGTGGGGGTATAAGAAATAATAAAAAAGTTAAAGCTTATATACCTGGAGGTGCTTCTGCACCATGGTTTAGAGGAGATCAGCTAGACATAAAAATGACAATTGATGATGTAGCTAACAACAATTCAATGCTTGGCTCAGGTGCTGTGGTAATGATGGATGAAGATACCAATCTTGTAAGTGCGGCAAAAAGCATAGTCAGTTTTTTTGCACATGAATCATGTGGTCAATGTACGCCATGTCGTGAAGGAACAACGTGGCTTGAAATGATACTAGATAGGATAGCTAGTGGTAGAGGGAGAACTTCTGATATGAATTTACTACTTGATGTTTGTGATAACATCTCTCCAGGCTTGTCATGGCCACCTAAAATGACGACAATTTGCCCTCTTGGTCCATCTGCAGTTTCTCCAATTACTTCACTAATGAATGATTTTAGAGATGAGGTAGAGAGTTTAATTCCTACGAAAGTTCTTTTATGAGTGAAAAAGTTAATTTAAATGTTAACGGTATAGAAATTACATCTGATTCTAATAAGTTATTAATTGAAGCATGTGAAGACTCTGGAATTCACATTCCAAGATTTTGTTGGCACAAACGCTTAGATCCCGTCGGCATGTGCAGAATGTGTTTAGTTGAAGTTGAAACACCAAGAGGCAAAATGTTGGTGCCATCTTGTACAACTGAAGTTAGTGATGAAATGGTTGTTGATACTGAATCTGATGTAGTAAAAAAAGCTCAAGAGGGAGTCTTGGAATTTTTATTGATCAACCATCCTCTTGATTGTCCGATATGCGATAAAGCTGGAGAATGTCCACTTCAAGATCAAACAATGGCTTACGGCCCAGGTGAGAGTCGTTTTGTTGAGGAAAAAAGACATTTTGAAAAACCAATAAATATATCTGAAATAATATTGCTTGACCGTGAGAGATGTATTTTATGTGCAAGATGTACAAGGTTCTCAGATGAAATTTCAGGCGATCCGTTAATTGAGTTTATCCAAAGAGGAAATAAAACAGAAGTTAATACTTTTCCAAATGAACCTTTTAAGTCATACTTTTCAGGTAATACTGTTCAGATTTGTCCAGTTGGCGCTTTAACTTCTACATCTTATAGATTTAAAGCAAGGCCTTGGGACCTAAAATCTACTAGATCAACTTGCAACGGCTGTTCTATGGGTTGTTCAATAGAATTAAATTCATCACAAAATAAGATGTTAAGAATTCTTGGTGTCGATAATGACGCTGTTAATCAAGGATGGTTATGTGATAAAGGTCGATACAATTTTGAGTATTTGAATTCTGATTCAAGATTAAAAACACCTCTTAAAAAGATTGATAATGAATTAGTAGAAATCGAGATTCAGGATGTATATTCTGAACTTTCAGAAGTTATAAAAGACAGACAAACAAAAGTTAACTTTTTACTTGGTTCAAATTTAACAAACGAAGACTATGTTGCATTTAGAGAATTTTCAGAGATTATTTCTCAATCTGAAAAAAGTTTTTATTTAAATGATGACAAGTTGCACCCAGGACTTTTTGGTGAAAATGTAGATCTAGCTAAAGTTGACGATTTAAACTCATCTGACGCAATAGTTGTGTGGGCTGAAGATTTAAAAGAAAAAATTCCTGTTCTTTATTTAAGAATTCGCCAGGCAGTAAAAAACGGAGTTAAGTTAGTTGTTTTTGGCCACACGAATGAGACCTTAAGTGACATCGCAGATGTATTTTATGGTAAAGAAACAGTCTCAGAAAATTTTGAGATAGTAAAAGATATTTCAAAATTGAAAGAAATTAAAGATTTAGTAATAGGTAAAAACATTACAGCAATTTTGGGTAAATCCACGCCACATCAGTCTGATACAAGTGTCACAAAATTATTTGAATTCTTAAATTTAAATTCAAATTCAAAAGTATTAAATGCCTATTCAAAAGGCAATACTTATGGAGCCTTTCAAACTTTAGAAAATGTAAAAGGACTAAATGATTTTGTTAATGATATTTCAGAAGAAAACACAGACCTATTATTTATTGTTGGTGCAGACCCTGTTGGACGCTCTGTTTATTCAAATCAAATAAAATCAATTATTGAAGGCCTTGATACAGTTGTAGCATTAGACAATTTCAATCATGAAACTTCAGAACTTGCTAACTTTTTGATACCAATGAGTTCAACACTGGGTGAAAAAGAAGGTACTTTTACAAATATTGAATTTAGAACTTCTCGCATAGATAAACTTGTCCCATCTCCTGGGCAAACTGTTAGTGATTGGGAATTTATAACCAGTTTAATGAATTATGCAGGATTAACAGTTGAGACAAATAGCTTAGAGAGCCTTAATAAAAAAGCTTATGAAAATCTTGACTCTTCTTTAAGTCCAGTGTTTGATAATTTAGATAAACCATCAAATTTAGATGGAATGGTAAATGTTTCTAAACCTAAAATTTCCTCTTCGGATAATAATTCAAATGAGGCCAAATTTTTTATTGGAGAAAAACTTTATGGGGATTCTACTACTGAAAGACATTCCGATAGCATTTCTCTATTAGGTTCAAAAAAATACATTGAAGTAAGTGAAGGTGTAGTTGAAAAATATAATTTAACTTCAGGTAAATGTACATTAATTCAAGATGAATTAGAAGTTACAGTTAGTTATGAAGTTAATAAAAGTTTTCCTAATGACTTAATTTATATCCCAACAAATAGAAGAGAATTAAATAAGTTTGATTTCTCAAGGGAAATTATGATCACACCTAGTCAGGTGAAAGAAGCATTAAATGTCAACTGAGTTAATAATTGCATTAATTAAATCAAATATAGTTTTGGCCGTCTTATTGACTAACACAATATTGTTGATATGGCTTGAAAGAAAGTTAGTTGCTGGAATGCAGTCTAGAGTGGGGCCTGACAGAGCTGGTCCTTTTGGGATTTTACAAACTGTAGCAGATGCAATTAAATTATTATTAAAAGAACAAATTATGCCTCTCAAAGCTGATAGAGCAATGTATCTGTTGGCACCAATCATTGCATTGGTACCATCATTTTTAATTTTCATGATTATTCCATTAGGTCCAGACTTAAACATTGAAATTGGTGGTAAAAATTATATTGTTGATTTTGTTGGTGCAGACTTAAACGTAGGCGTTCTTTATTTCTTAGCTTTGTCATCTATTGCTGTATATAGTGTTGTTTTAGCTGGGTGGTCTTCTGGATCTAAATACCCACTTCTCGGCGGTGTTAGAGCATCCGCACAAATGATATCTTACGAGGCAGCTATGGGATTATCTTTAGTACCAGTAATCCTATATTCTGGTTCACTATCTCTTGTAGATATAGTGAGTAGCCAATCAGGAAACTTATCATCAACGATTCCGATTCTTAGCTCAATTGTTTCATTCATTCCTAAATGGAATATTTTTCCTCAATTTATTGCATTTGGAATATTTTTCATAGCTGCTGTAGCTGAAGTCAATAGAGCTCCTTTTGACTTAGTCGAAGCAGAGCAAGAATTGGTAGGAGGGTTTCATACAGAATACTCTGGATTTAGGTTTGCTATGTTTTTCTTAGCAGAATATATAAATATGTTTAACATGTGTGCAATTACTGCAACCTTTTTTCTAGGTGGGTGGCTTGGTCCTACTTTTGAGGGGTTTTTGCCTCCAATACTTTCTTCAATTATGCCAATTATTTGGTTAGGAGTTAAAACGTTTGCACTATTATTCATATTTGTTTGGATAAGGGCCACATTACCAAGACTTAGATATGATCAGTTAATGGAACTTGGGTGGAAAAGGCTTATACCAGCGTCTCTTGTTTGGCTTATATTGTCCGCAATTGTTTTAGGATTAAGAGAGTTTGGTTTACCTTGGAGTTAATTTATGAGTGACAGTTTTGGATTAATAAAAGGATTGAAAGTAACTTTCAAAGAATTATTTAGAAAGTCAGTTACTGATAAATATCCAAAAGAATTTAGAGAAAAGCCCCAAAGATTTCACGGTCGTCATGTTTTAAACAAATATGAAGATGGCATGGAAAAGTGTATCGGTTGTGAGCTCTGTGCAGGAGTTTGTCCAGCACAATGCATTTATGTTCGAGGAGAGGATAATCCAGAAGAGAATCCTGTAAGTCCAGGAGAGCGATATGGATTTATTTATGAAATAAATATGCTTAGGTGTATTTATTGTGCGTTATGTGTCGAGGCCTGCCCAACTGAAGCCATTACGATGACTTCTCTATTTGAAATGAGCGTTGCTAATAGGTCCGAAGCTATATTTGATAAAGAAGTCTTAGTTGTTAAAGATGATGGAACCCCTAACACCCATGAGGAGCAAACTAAGTTAACTAATTTTGATGATTTAAATACATCTGATGGCTGGATGAGAGCAACTTCTCCTAATGGTAATCCAAATTTTCAAAATGTTGTAAATTGGTCGGGTTCATTAGGCGTAGGAAAAAAACCTCCGGAAGAAGGACAGACATTGGAGGAAGAGTAAATTGGTTGAGGCGCTTTTATTCTTTGGTCCAGCAAGTCTCATTATCATAGGTGCACTCATTGTTATATTTGCCAGAAACCCTGTACACAACGCTATGGGTTTAGTTTTGACACTGGTTTCATTAGCAATCATTTATATAACTTTAAATGCAACTTTTGTTGCAATGGTTCAAATGTTAGTTTACGCAGGAGCAGTTATGACTCTATTTTTGTTTGTAATAATGATGATTGGGGTAGATAAAAAAGAACAAACTACTGAATCTATTAAAGGTCAAACATTTTTAGTGAGTGGCGTATTTTTAATTCTTATTTCTCTTTTAGCTTATGTTGCTATAAGTTCAGACTTCAAATGGGATCTCTGGTTCCCACCTGTTGAGTTTGTTGCAGAAGGAACACCACAATTAATTGCAGGCGTACTTTTTACAGAGTGGATATTACCATTTGAAATCATTTCTTTACTTCTTATTGTTGCGACAGCTGCAGCTATTGCTTTAGCTTATGATACAAAGAAACGAAATAGTAGTGCTTGAAGTAACTACCGACTGGTATCTTACACTCGCAGCAATCCTCTTTTCAATAGGGTTTTTAGGAATGATGATTAGAAAAAATGCTCTAATAATGTTTATGTGCATCGAATTAATGCTCAACGCAGTTAACCTAACTTTTATTTCTGCATCTAAACATTTTGGTCAGGTTGACGGTCAAGTCTTTGTATTTTTTGTTCTTGTTGTAGCAGCAGCTGAAGTCGTAGTTGGTCTTGCGATTATTGTTTCTATATTTAAAAAACAGTCATCTGCATCAGTAGATGTTTTGAATGTATCTAGAGGTTAAATTGGAATTAATTTTTCTACTCCCAATCTTCCTTCCTTTTTTAAGTGCCTTTTTCCTTTTTCTAAACAAAAAATTATTTAATGAATTAATTACCAACTTTTTTACTTTAAATAGTGCACTTTTGTCATTTGCAATAGCCGCTTATTCATTCACTGCTTTAGCGCTTGATAAATTTAAACCTGTAAACGTCGAGTTGTTTCAATGGATTTCTAACCCTGATATAACCATTGGCTTCACCCTTGATGGACTATCTGGAATCATGCTGATTTTGGTAACAGGACTATCTTTTGTAATTCAACTTTTTTCCACTTCTTATATGGAAAAAGACGAAAATTATTGTAATTATTTTGTGTATTTTAACTTTTTTGTATTTTCAATGTTATTACTAGTCATGTCATCAAACTTCTTAGTGATGTTCTTTGGTTGGGAATTAGTTGGTTTGAGTTCATATCTCTTAATTTCTTTTTGGTCTAAAAAACCAGCTGCTGCAAAAGCTGGTAATAAAGCATTTGTTATCAATAGAGTTGGGGACTTCGGATTTTTAATTGGATTAATGATTATTTTAGATACTTTTAATACATTTGATTTTTATAAAATTTTACAAAATACTAGCGGAATAGCTGAATCAACTATTACGGCTATATCTCTCTTTTTATTGCTAGGTGCTTTTGGTAAATCTGCTCAATTCCCACTTTTTAGTTGGCTTCCAGATGCTATGGAAGGCCCAACTCCTGCAAGCGCTCTTATTCATGCAGCCACAATGGTTACCGCGGGAGTGTTTATGCTTGTCAGGATATCTCCTATATTGCAACACTCAAAAATAGCTAGCTTATTGATCATAATTTTTGGACTTATAACAGCACTTCTTGCTGCATTTTCTGCCATAAATCAATTTGATATTAAAAAGGTATTGGCCTATTCAACAATTTCTCAGCTCGGGTTTATGTTTATTGCAATTGGAGCAGGTGCATACGTTGCTGCAATTTTTCATTTAGTCACTCATGCATTTTTTAAAGCACTTTTGTTTCTTGGTGCTGGTGCTGTAATTCATTCTATGCACCACGAACAGGATATTAGAAAAATGGGTGGACTTAGAAAAAAAATGCCAATTACTGCATCAATGATGGGAATAGGAACTCTTGCAATATCCGGTATTCCTCCTCTTGCAGGTTTTTGGTCAAAAGACGAAATACTTGCTTCCGTTTTTGTAAATGGAGGTATCTATTATTTCTTTTGGGCCTTATCATTAGGCGCAGCTTTTCTTACTGCTTTTTATATGGGAAGGCATTGGTTGCTAATATTTGAGAAAGATAATGGTTTTGAACACTCAGATGTTGCTGAAGCACCTAAAGCAATGACGAGACCCCTACTACTTTTAGGTGTATTTTCTATATTTATTGGTTTTATAAATACACCATTCTTTCATGGTCTAGAAAAAGTTTTACACGTGACTTTAGAGAATGTTGAAGTAACCCATTTACCAAAGGGTATTACATTAGTTGTATTAGCAGTACTCTCTATTGGTGCTGGCTTCACAGGGCTAATTATTGCTTTTCTTTTATTTGGAATGGAGCTTCATAAAAGAATTGACTTAAAAAAATTTAAACTTGAAAGTCCTATAAACCTAATAAAAAATCTTTCAACAAACGTTTTGTATTTAAATAAATTCGGTAATCTTTTCTTTGTCTCTGGAATGAAGAACCTTAGTCGTAAAGTAGCAGTTGTTGTTGATGGAATGTTGATTGATGGATCTGTTAACTTTGTTTCTACTACATTTAACAAAAGTTCAAAAATTACATCTACAACTCAAACTGGTTTAGTGAGAAATTATGTCGTTTATTTTGGTTTATTTTTACTACTATTAATCGCTTTGTTTATTTTCACACCTTTGGTGCCTACATGATTTCTATTATGTTCTCATTGTTGTTAGTTCCACTTTTTAGTGCAGTACTTATCTTTTTGATTCCAAATTCAAGAAAAGAAATATTTAGGCCAATTGGAATTGCCTTTTCTCTAATAACGTTAACTCAATGTGTTTATTTACTATTTGGAGAATTTGCAAAAACAGAGTTTACAATTTTATCAACTTTTAAATGGATACAGTCTTACGGAATTAATCTACATTTCGGTCTCTCTGGAATGTCAACACTTTTGTTGTTGCTTAGCTCATTATTAGTATTTGTTTCGTTACTTTCTATTGGCAAAGATCACTCTGAAAGCAAAGGATTTGTTGGATCATTATTAATATTACATTTTGCAATCAATGGTGTATTTATTAGTGGGGATTTAATTTCATTATTTATATTTTTTGAGGCTTTACTTATTCCAATGTATTTTCTAATGGGAATATGGGGAGGAGAGAATAGAAGATACGCAACTATAAAGTTCATTCTTTACACTGTTTTTGGTTCGGTATTTATTTTTATTGGAACAGTTTATACAGCAGTTTTAAGTTTTGGAGTTAATGGTAGGCTTGCTGTCGATTTTGAAACATTATCTTCATTAAGTTTGCTTGAGTCACAGTCAAAAACTTTATTTTTATTATTTACATTTGGATTTTTAATTAAAGTACCTATATTTCCATTGCATACTTGGTTGCCGGATGCACACGTAGAAGCTCCAACTGCTGGAAGTATAATGTTGGCAGGAGTTCTTTTAAAAGTTGGTGCTTACGGAATACTAAGAGTGTCCATACCATTTTTTACAGAAGGTTTTTTAGCTTACAAAAATCTGATTGCAATACTATCTGTAATTGGAATTATTTATGGTGCTGTTGTTGCCATTGCTCAGATCGATATCAAAAAACTGATTGCTTATTCTTCAGTTAGTCATATGGGATTTGTTATGCTTGGAATTTCAGCTGGTGGATTTTTAAGTATTGAGGGAGCAATAATACAAATGATAAATCACGGTATCACTGCAGGTGCTTTGTTTATGTTGGTTGGATTTATATACGAAAGAAGACATACTAGAAAAATTAGTGACTTTGGTGGAGTCAAGATATCTATGCCAAGGTATGCAGCAATATTTCTATTTACATCATTCGCTTCGATAGGCCTTCCTGGTTTAAATGGTTTTGTCGGAGAATTCATGATCCTGATGGGAAGCTTTAACAGCTACAAAATTCTGACATCCTTTGCAGCATTTGGTGTAGTTTTAGCTGCAATATATATGTTATGGGCATATCAAAGAATGTTTACTGGACCTATTAAATATGAAGAAAATGAAAGCTTAAGTGATTTAAATTCCCGTGAAACAGCATCAATAGTTCCATTAGTTTTATTAATGTTATTTATTGGAATTTATCCAAACTATATTGAAAGTTTTGTAATTCAAGAGGCAAGTTTTTTGAGTGATACAATAGCAATGTTTAAGGACCTAAAATGACAACAGTTTCTGAGATATTAGGAATAAATTATATCGTAATTGCACCTACATTGGCACTATTGCTGACAGTTATTGTTTTATTATTTTGTACAATAACCGTTTCAACTCCAATGTACGTAAAAAAATATGTATCGTTTGTTGGAATCTTGCTAACTTTATTTACAATATTTTTAAAGTTTGGTTTGTTTCTAACTGATGGTGTCTCTTCTTATTTTATGGAAAAAATCCTCCTTGATGAGTTTGCTCTTGTTGGAAACCTACTTGTTGGAATAGTTTTACTTTTTACTTTTAATTCTTTCTGGAAAACTTCAGAATTAATAGATGACAAAACTACGGAAGCTTTAATACTAATTTTAATGTCTGCATCTGGATTTTTATTAATGATTGATGCTGAGAATTTCATAATGTTATTTATAGGTTTAGAAATTGGTTCAATTAGTTTATATGCTTTAGCCGGGCTCAACAAAGGAGATCAATTAAGTAACGAAGCTGCTTTGAAATATTTTTTACTTGGTTCACTTGCTTCGTGTATATTTATATATGGCATTGCGTTGGTTTATGCCTCACTATCAATAATTGGTGTATATGAAACTAGTATTGCGATTAGTTTTATAGGTCCAGACAATGTACCACTAACAACATTTGTTGGATTGATATTAATAATTGTTGGATTATTATTTAAGGTTGCTGCTGCACCTTTTCAAGCATGGGCACCAGACGTATACCAGGGTTCTCCGACTGGATATGTAGGATATATGGCAACGGTTGCAAAGGTTGCATCATTTATAGTTCTCGCAAGGCTTGTTGCAGTCTCTTTAACATTTATAATTGATCAATTTGATCTATTTTTTGGTGCGGTTGTAATCTTGTCGGTACTTGCTGGTGCTTTATTCGCCGCAAATCAGAGCGATTTGAAAAGACTAATTGCTTACAGTGGAGTTATTCAATCAGGCTTCATACTTTCTGGTATTTCTTCAGGAGTTTATGGAATAAGTGCATCAATGTTTTATTTGATAACCTATATCATTCAACTAATTGGAATCTTTACAGTTTTTTCAATAATTAGCGGTCAGTTAAGTTCAGATTTTCAAATTTCAAATATTTCTGGATTATTTAAGGAAAATAAATTTATAACAATCACATTATCAATATTTATGCTTGGCCTTGCAGGATTACCATTAACAAGTGGATTCGTCTCAAAGTTTATTCTTATTACCAATCTTTGGTCATATGAAAGATATGTATTAGTTACTGTCTTGATGCTAACTACAGTTGCGGGATTCTATTTTTACTTACGTCCAATTTGGGTAGCAGCAATTGAGAAAACAGAAAATGTAGTTGAAAAAATACAAGTTAAAAATTCAGACAAGCTACTACTAGGTGTATTGGCTACTTTAACAATATATTTTGGATTACTTCCAGATACGCTTGTTAACATAACTCGCTGGATGGTTGAAGGTTATCTCTAATGTACACCAAAATAATTCCACCTCCCGCACTTAATCATCAGGGTGGTTGGGATGAAATGCTTATGTTTCTTATTCCTGCTTTGCTTTTGACTTGGTTAAGAAATAAGCAAAAAAATGAGAATTCTGGGGAATAATATATATTATTCAATATTTTGTCCTAATCTAATATTGTGATTGAAATTAAAAATCTCACTATGAGATACAAAAATGGAAAAGGTGTTGGAGATATCAGCATTTCTGTCGATAATGGCGAGGTCAAAGGGCTTCTTGGTCCCAATGGAGCTGGTAAATCTACAACAATGAGAAGTCTTATGGGATTTTTAATCCCCTCTAAAGGTTCACTTTCAGTCGAGGGAATTAACACAATTGAAAACCCTGTTGAAGCAAAAAAAATAATAGGATATTTACCAGGAGATCCTCAACTTCCACAAAATTTAAACTCTAAGTCACTATTTAAACTTGGTGCTGATATGAGAGGTCAATCAACTGATTATGCAATGGAATTAGCAGAAAAGTTTGAATTAGAAGTTGATCAAACTGTTAAAGAGTTATCTAAGGGCAATAGACAAAAAGTTGCATTGATATTAGCAATTCTTCATAAGCCAAAGGCATTAATTTTAGACGAGCCAACTTCAGGCCTAGACCCTTTTCATCAAAGAACTTTTTTTGAAATTATTAAAGAATTTTCAAATAATGGTGCTGCAATACTTTTATCATCACATATCATTTCTGAGGTTGAAAAAGTTGCAAACTCAATGGCTGTTTTAAAAAATGGTACAAAAGTATATGATGAAACTTATGAGACGTTTTCAAGCAAGGCTGCAGAGCAGGGTGAAGATTTAGAAGACGCCTTTTTTAAATTTTATGAAAGGAGTGAGGGTTAATGTTTAATTACTTGAAATACATGGTGACAGTCCCTAGAAAATTTATTCTAAACTGGACAATTGCTCCTGGATTGTATTTATTGATTCTTCCATTAGCTTTTGCTAACTCAAGTGTAGAAAGTTTACTTATTGATACCCAACGAGAGGCTTTTAGAGGTATGTCTGAAAATGAAACGATGATGAACTTACTTGGAATTTCAGATTGGGATAACGTCTTTACCCTAGAAGGAATGGTAACAACTTATATTATGATTCCTTTTGTGCCTATTTTAATTGGAATAGCCACAATAATTCTTTTAAACAAACTTGGTTCAAAAGCCGAGGAAGACGGTACTTTCGAATTTGTTGCAGCTTTACCAATGACACGATCAACAGTTTACCTCACACAATCACTGGTAGCTATATTTTTTGGTTTGTTTGTATGCTTTGCATGGACGAATATTATGTTTATTCCAATTGCAACAATGGAGCTTAGCCAAACACTCGATTATGTACCTTTAATGAAAGCCACTTTACAGGGAGCTTTAGCTGGGGTAAGTTTTGGAGTTTTAGGGTTTGCCCTTGGAGCATTTTCTGGTAAATCATCAATGGCATGGGCTTTTGGTGGAGGTCTTATGGCAATTGAATATTTAGCAAATTCATTAAAAGGTACAAACGACTTCTTTTTATGGATTGATGACAACATCTCATCTTTTGGAGCATATGGCAACCCTTATCAAGACGGATTGTTTGCTGAAGACTTATTACTTGTTATGGGCAAAATAGCGATATTTTTAGTAATTGGGTTTATAGGTTTTAGAAATAGATCATTAAATCTTAGATAAACAATTTCCTACAAAAATTTAATTTACTTAATATAAACTTATGCCAAATTTTTCAAGAACAGTAACAGTCAGTTCAGATATTGATTCGGCTTTTAGTTTTTTATCAGATTTTAGAAATTTAGAAAAATGGGCTGAGGGTGATGAAGGTGAGCTTATTACAAAAGAACCTTTAAGACAAGGTTCAATTTTCAAAGTAAAAACACATTTCAATAATAAGCCAAGAGAATATAATTATGAAATTATTGAATGGGGTCCTCCTTTAAGAGTCTCTTTACAAGCTAGTACTTCTATATTTACTATTGTTGACACTATTTTTCTATCAGCTAATTCAAGAGGTACCGAAGTTACATACTCTGTAGATATCAAATACAGCTTTCCTTTTTTTGTATTGGGAATTTTTATAGGTCCTATTTTTAACAAATTAATGGATAAGCAAATTAAAAACCTTGAGGCAGTCCTTGGTCCGGTTCAAGACTAGCTTCCTTGTTTTAATTTTATTTTTTTCTGTAAGTTGTCAAGCAGAACAGGAGAATGAAGTGACTGTTGAATATGGTGAGTTTCCAGAGATTAATGGAAGAGATTTAAATAAAAGAGATAAAGTTGTACCAGATGATTTTGTTGATAAAAACCTGATAATTATTGTTGCATTTCAACAATGGCACCAACCTCTAGTAGATGAGTCAATATCTTTGTTGGAAAATAATGGATTCGGTGATTCACACAACATAATTGAAGTTCCAACTGTACAAAAGAGCTCAAAATTATTTGAAGTTTATTTAGATGGAATCATGCGAGCAGGGATTAGAGACGACAGAATAAGAGATAGAACTATCACTGCTTATGTAGACCTAGAGCAGTTTTTAACAAATTTAGACATACCTTCTAATGAAACAATATATTGGTTTTTGATTGAAAAAGAAAGCAAAAATATTCTTACTCGAGGATATGGAATTATTGCAGAAGAAGACTTAGATTTAATTAATTCTTTTTAAACATATATAGTTGCTAGGTACACAACAACTAAAGCAAGTATTAACATCACCCCGTTAAAAGCACCTCTTAATGCAGCACTAAGTTTTGTTGCATAGCTATGTAAAGCAATAACAACACCAGCTAACCCAAGAACTGATACTTCAACTAGCCAATTAGAAGTTGTGCTTTGTTCTAAAAAGTAAAGAGTCAATCCAGATACTAATGCTAAAAAGTATGATGTCCAAGAGACTGAACTAAAGTAGCCCCTCAAAGCATCAGTAGTTTTTTTTGATGGGTCTATTTTATAAAGCTGAGGTGCAAATACTGCCCAAAGAATCATTGAACCAAGCCAGACTGACAAGCCAATCATGTGTATGTATTTAATAATTACTTCCATAAAAAAAGACTACCATTAATAAATTCTTTTATGATATTGATATGAATGAATACAAAGCATTAGTTCAAAAAGAAAAAGGCATCTTCACTGATCTTGAATTTACAACAATGGATTACCCTAAAATCAAAGATAAAGAGTTAATAATAGAAACTAAAGCAGCAACTCTAAATTATGCTGATCTTTTATTGTCAAGTGGACTGTACCAATCTAACCCAAAACATCCATTTGTACCTGGTTTTGAGGTTGCAGGATATGTAAAGGAGTGTCATGAAGATAGTCAGTTTGAAGTAGGAGATAAAGTTGTAGCAGCTACCACTGTATTCAGATCTGGAAGACATGGAAGTTTTGGTGATGTTTGTGTGGTGTCTGAAAACCTAACTTATAAACTTCCTGAAAATATTTCATTTGAAGTAGGTGCGGCAATTCTTATGTCATATCTCACTTCAGACTTTGCACTACACAGAAGAGCTCAAATAAAACCTAATGAATTGGTATTAGTGAATGCAGCAGCAGGTGGGGTGGGATTATCAGCAATTCAACTTGCTAAGATATCTGGCGCAAGAGTTATTGCCGCAGTAGGTTCTGAAAAAAAGAAAGAGTTGGTTCAACAATTTGGACCAGATTTAGTAATAAATTATCAAGAGGAAGATTTAAGAGAAACTGTGGAAGCAAAATTTGGTAAAAAACCAGTGAACATCTTTTATGATCAAGTTGGAGGCGAACCATATGAAGAAGGTATACGATTGCTTAGTTCTGAAGGCCGAGCACTAATAGTAGGCTTTGCAAGTGGAAATATTCCCTCCCAGCAGCTTAGCTATTTACTTGTTAAGAATATTTCAATTATGGGAGTTTTCATGATTAGTTTCGAAAATGATGATAAAAAATATCTTCAATCAAGGATGGAGTTAATATTTGATTTGTACACTAATCAACAAATTGAACCTGTCTTTAAAACTATTAAATTTGATGAAATTGTCGAGTATCTTGACATGATTGGTAGTAGAAAAACTGTTGGAAGAATAGTTGCTGTTCGATAGCAACAATAAATTAAATAACTAATATATAAGAAATGGCAAAATTATATTTTTATTATGCAGCAATGAATGCTGGAAAAAGTACAACTCTCTTACAGTCTGCACATAACTATGAAGAAAGAAACATGAGAACTCTTTTATTTACACCAAAACTAGATGACAGATTTGGAGAGGGAAAAATTGCTTCAAGAATTGGTTTGGATAGGGAATGTGAAATTTTTACTGCTGATGATGATCTATATGTTTGGACTGCACATGAACATCAAAGGGAAAAAGTATCTTGCGTTCTTGTTGATGAATCACAGTTCCTTAGTCCAAAACAAGTGCTTCAATTGTCATTGGTTGTAGACAAACTTAAAATTCCTGTTCTTTGCTATGGTTTGAGAACAGATTTTCGTGGAGAACCTTTCCCAGGAAGTGTATATTTATTAGCCTGGGCAGATGAAATGACTGAAATAAAAACAATTTGTAAATCTGGCAAAAAAGCAACTATGAATGCAAGGCTGGATGAAAATGGGAATAGGGTTACTGAAGGAGATCAAATATCTATAGGATTGAATTATGAAGCTCAAGCCAGAGATGTGTTTGAACTAGATAAAGTTTCTCCAATAGGGTATCAAATTCCCGAAGCTAATTAGATTTAAGAACCGTTTTCAAGAGGTGGTTCTGGTCTAGTTGCTAACCATGTGCAAAGAGCGATACCAAAAGTACCAAAAACTAAATCTCCAACTAATGAAAAAACAAAGTAGATAGTAAATACAAAAGTTGGAATAATCATTGAAATAGCTAGCGTCTTAGCTCTTCTTGAAAGACCTTTATATGTTTTCCAATTTAAAATGATTGGACCAAAAATTCTATGGTTTTCTATCCAAAATGTAAATCTTTCCGAACATTTTGAGAAAGCCCATGCTGAAATCAAAATAAAAACAGTTGTGGGAAGACCAGGAATTACAATACCAACATATCCCAAAGATAATGACAATATACCTATAGTGAAAAAGACTGGTTTATGAATCTTAATAAATAAGTTTGGGAAAAATTTATACAAGATGATAAAGAAAAATATTCCACCACCAATGTAACTAAATAATTCGTAAGGTATATTTGATAATATATTACTCATTACTTAATTATAAAAAATCTATGTTTAAAGATAAATTGTATTAACTATAAAAAGAGTTTAGTTTTGGAAGCAATCATAAAATTAAAAAATAATATTGTTTTTAAAATGCAGGGCAACCTACTGCAAAAGTTAGTCCAAAAAATAATAACCAAATCAATGGTTCATATTTTCTTACAAGCTTAGGGTCTTTATGCATTATTAATATTTTACTATTTAAGGTATAATATATGAAATATGATGTGTCCTTATGCATACCTACTAGCTGGCTTTATGTGGTTTGTCCGCAATGGAGGAAAGTTTGTTGTTAAATCTTTAAATTTTAAAAAACTTTCTAAATCAGGAAATTTAAACTAATTATTCATATTTCAAATTTGATCTTCATACTATAAATAAATAAGAGGTATATATGGAAAAGAAATACTTTATAACGCCAGTTATCTTGATAATGTTTATAGCCTCTTGTAGTTTTACAACAGTCGAGCAAGAACAAAACGGGCTTGAAGATCAAGAAGTTATAAGTTCTGAAGTTACATTGTCAGAGCCAAAAGCCGAATTAAGCAGAACTCTAGTTATATACAGTGGAAGAAAAGAAAGTTTAGTAAGAGAAATTATTTCAGAGTTTGTTCATACATCTGGAGTAAAGGTAGATGTTAGATATGCAAATAGTGCTGAGCTATCTGGCACTCTTATCCTAGAGGGGATGAATAGTCCTGCTGATATTTTTTTTTCTCAAGACCCAATTAGTCTTGGAAAAGTAGCAAAAGAAGGCCTTTTCGATCAGCTACCTCTTAACATTTTGGAAAATGTTCCAAATTGGGCAATTGACAAAAATAACTACTGGGTTGGAACGTCTGGTAGGTCTAGATCTCTGGTTATTGATGTAAGAGATGTAGAAGAATCAGAATTACCTAATGATATTTATGGACTTGCAGATGAAAAATTTAGAAATCGTCTAGGACTTGCTCCAACTAACTCTTCATTCATCGCAATGGTTGCTTGTATGCTTGAGCTGGATGGTGAAGAAAAAGTTCTAAATTGGCTAACTAAGATAAATGGACTTGGATATGTAGAATACCCAAAAAACTCACCCCAAGTAGCAGCTGTAGCAGCTGGTGAGCTTGATATTGGAATGATAAATCACTATTACACATTGAGAGTCTTGGCTGAAAATGGTGATGAGCCAATCAAGAATGTGTATTTAGATGAGGGATGTGGAGCAATGGTTATGCCTGCAGGAATTGGTATTCTATCCTCAAGCCAAAATAAACCAGAAGCACTTGCATTTATTGAATTTCTTCATTCAAAATCAGTTCAAGAAATATTTACAAACACGATATATGAGTTCCCTCTTGTGGTAGGAATTCAGCCTAATGCTTTACTTCCAGATATTAATAGTTTAAATACCCCTCCAAATCTTGACTGGTCAGCACTATCTTTTTGGCAAGAAAAAGCTGTAGAGTTGATTGTTCAGACAGGGTTTTAATCCTTTTTCATTATTAGTTTATGTCAAAGAGTTCTAGTCAAAATATTTTTCTTTTAATAACTAAGGTTTTTAATTATTCTTAATTGAGTGAAAGCACCGAAACCCCTTGTAATAACAAATACTCTTATATTAGTTATATTTTTGATGCCAATATTTTATATGTTTTGGCGTTTTGCAAATTTTTCAAATAATTTAACTAATTTTTTGCAGTCATGGGATGTTTTAACTTTATTGTTAAATACATTATTTTTATTTATTGCTGTAGTTCTTGCGAGCTTATTTTTAGGTCTATTGATTTCTATTCTCATAGTTCGCTATGAAATTCCTGCTTCTAAGTTATTGTTTACTCTTACAATTTTACCTTTGGTAATTCCCTCTTACATAGGTGCTTTAACATATGTTTCAGCATTTTCACCAAGGGGATTATTTGTAGATATATTTTCAAGATTTGGGATTTATGAAATATCTGGAATTGATGGTTTTATTGGAAGCTGGATTGTGCTCACTTTGTTTACATACCCATACGTCCAATTAATTTGTAGTAGCGCACTTAGAAATTTAGATTCAACAGTTGAAGACGCTGCTAGGTCACTGGGAGTTAAAAAAATAAAGATGTACAGCAGTGTTGTTTTACCAAGATTGAAAAAGCCAATTATTTACTCATCTCTATTGGTTGGTTTGTACGTTATTTCTGATTTTGGCGCTGTTTCACTTATGAAATATGGAACATTAACAAAAGCGATTTATTCTTTTTACACAATAAACATAAATGGTGATCCTGTAGTTTTCTATTCAACTTTGTTGATATTTATTGCTTTAATAATTAGCTTTGCTCAAAGGGGAAGTGAATTAAGCAGGTCAGCTAAAGTTTCTGGAACACCAAGAGAAGTTGTAAAAGTTAAACTGTCTCATAGAAATAAAGTTCTAGTTTTAGCATTTTTTGCTTTAGTTATTTTATTTAGTTTAGTCTTACCAATAAGTGTTCTTTCCTATTGGTTAATTCGAGGTATGTCACAAGGTAATGCTGTCAATAATGTTCTGCCTGGCATAGTAGGATCACTAACAGCAGCTACGGTAACTTCAATATTTGCAATGATTATTGCTACTCCGATAGTTATAATGATTTCTCAATATCGATCAAAATTTGGTGATTTATTCGAGAAAGTAACCCTTACTTTGTATGGGCTTCCTCATATTGCAGTAGGAATATCAATGTTGTTTATAACTATTAAAATTGTTCCAGCGATTTATCAAACTTTTACAACACTTATAATCTCATATTTAATAGTTTTTTTACCTCAAGCTGTTGGAGGAGGACAAGCATCAATGGAACAAGTGAAATTATCCTATATTGAAGCAAGTTCTGGCCTTGGTTTTTCAAAGATGGAAACTTTTATAAAAATTACATTCCCACTTATTTACAAAGGATTATTAGCTGGTGCAGCTTTAGTTTTTCTTTCAACAATGAAAGAGTTACCGCAAACTTTACTACTGCGTCCAACTGGCTTTAGCACTATGGCTGTTGACATATGGTCTAACGCTTCCGAAGCTTTATTTACACAAGCAGCATTTTCTGCATTTATTTTGTTAGCAATTAGCGCACTGCCTACATATATACTTAGTACTAGAAATTTAACAAACTAATGGCATTTGAAAATTTAATTATAAGAGCAAGATCAGTAACAAAGTCTTACAAAGAAGAGATTGTTTTGTCGGATTTTAATTTGGACGTATGGAATGGATCAATTGTTGGCGTCTTGGGAATGTCAGGTTCAGGAAAAACTACTGCACTGAGATTAATTGCTGGATTTGAAAAACCAGACTCTGGTTTGATAGAAATGAGAAACGAAATCATTTCAAGCGATGAAGTATTTGTACCTCCTGAAGATAGAAATGTAGGAATGGTTTTTCAAGACTATGCATTATTTCCACATTTAGATGTTGAAAAAAATATATCTTTTGGACTTTCTAAAAATGAAATAAATGAAGGAAGGTTAGAGGAAGTTTTAGCAATGTGTAATTTAAAAAATTATAAAAATAAATTTCCTCAAGAACTCTCTGGTGGTCAACAACAAAGAGTTGCATTGGCAAGAGCGCTAGCTCCTAATCCAGAAGTAATTCTTCTAGATGAGCCATTTACTAGTTTAGATGCTCATATGGCCAGGGAATTAAGAGATGAAGTAGTTTATCTCTTAAGAAAAACTGAGACTACTGCGATAATCGTAACCCACGATCAAGAAGAAGCATTGTCAGTATGTGACGTAGTCAGTGTTTTAGAGAGTGGAAAAGTTATACAAAGTGCTACACCTCAAGAAATTTATTTAAATCCTGTTAGTCAAACTGTAGCGAACTCTGTAGGCGATCCCAATATATTAAAGGGCTACTCAGTTAACGGTAGAGTTGAAACATCTTTAGGTACTTTTGTATCAGCTTATGATGGTGCTTTAGATGTATCAATTAGACCTGAGTGTATTGACCTCACCCTAGATTCTGAGGGAAGTTACTTAGTTAAAGAATGTACATTCTATGGACATGATCAGGTAATATCATTCCAAAATAGTAAAGGAGAAGTTTTTAGAGCACGTTCTTTACCTAATACAATATTTGAATCTGGCGACAAAGTGAATATTAATATTTCAGAGGTTACAACGTTCCCCTCAAAGGCTTGATTTAATATACGCAACTCTTCCAGCAAGAGATTGTAATTCTATTTCTAATTCTGAAAGCTTGGAAGTAGCACGAGCATAATCTCCCTCTGCTATGTATTCTCTAGAATTGGCAAGAGACTTAATTAATGTATTCATATCGAAAATTAATGATTCAATTTCTGTGAAAATTATCTGTTTATCCACTATCTAATTGTAATTTAAAAACTAGAATTAACTTAATTCAAACAAAATAGGGGGAACATTGGAAACCAAAATTCAAAAATTAAAAAGATTTAATTTAATAATGGGAACCGTCCATCTTATACAGGGGGGACTTTTGTTTTGGCTGGGTACAGTGGTTAATTCTGAGTTCGTAGTTCCAATAACTCTAACTCAATTAGTCGGAGTTGGCTCTCCAGACGATCCATCTAGTTTTGCATTAGTTCCTGAGCTTGAAGTGTGGACTGAGGTCACAAACTTTGGTCCAGCAGTCGCTACGTTTTTATTAGCATCTGCAGTGGCTCACTATTTGATTTCTGGGCCATTTTATAAAAAATATAAAGAAGATTTATCAATAGGTGTAAACAAAGTTAGGTGGATAGAGTATTCGATAAGTGCTTCAGTAATGATTGTTCTGATTGCTCTACTTGTTGGCATCTATGATATCTGGGCATTAGCTGGAATATTTTTTATGAACGCAGCTATGTGTTGGTTTGGATGGATGATGGAAGTTCACAATCAATACACAGAAAAAGTTGATTGGACAAGTTACATAATGGGTTGTCTAGTTGGTGTTGCTCCCTGGATTTTTATATTTATTAATCTAATTGGAGATGGTGTAGCAACAGATTCCAACCCTCAAGGAGTTCCACAATTTGTTGTATGGATTTTTGTCAGTATATTTTTATTCTTTAATACTTTTTCAATAAATATGATTTTGCAATACAAGCAAGTAGGTAAATGGAAAGATTATTTATATGGAGAACGAGCTTACATTTGGTTAAGCTTGCTTGCAAAAACTTGTCTTGCTTGGCAAGTATTTTTTGGAACATATCAACCAAATTAAATACTTATTTTATTTTTTTCCCAAAAAATATAAGCAGAGTAAGTATTAAAAACAAACCAATATAAGAAAGTGCCATTAGTCTTTAGATCTAAATTTTCTGAATCCTAATATTAAGAACAATAACGGAACTGCAATTATTCCAAAAGATACTACAAAACCAATAATTGATTCAATCCAATTTAAAGCCCTTTGTACATAATAATTCCATGAAAATAGTGATACGCCCGAACCTTCTCTAATATCTAAGGTCAAAGAAGAGTATGATACTGAATTTTCATAATATTCTTTTTGTCCTTCCAAAACTTGAATATCTTGATTTATGTAACGAAGTTGAGACTGTACTTGAAGCTTATCTGATGTCGATACAGCTTCTTCTTTTATTTCCTCAAGTGCTTTTTTCTCATCATATAATGATTTCAATCTTGAATCTATATCAAGAACATATTTTGTTACATCATTTGCATTTAAATTTATGTTTGTAAACTTTGAAATATCTTCTACTGCAGTTATAAAATTTTCAAAATCTTCAGCAGGTATATTCATAGTTAAGTTATAACTTTTAAGCCCTTGGTAATTTGTTGATAAATAAGTATTAGAAATATTTCCGTTGAAATTCTTCACCACGAGTTCAACTTCACTAATTGTTTTTTCAAAATTAGATGAACTTACGTCTGTGCTTGCATAAGCAGTCTTAATAATATAGTCACCTTGTGAAAAAGAAGACTCTCTTGAAAAAGCTACTTCAGAAGTAGCTATATCTTCAACTCCTTCAAAATACGGTTCGGGTACTCCCATTGTCATTTCGCTGGATTGGGAACAATAAGAAAAAATTAGTAGTAGAAGCAAAATTTTAAATTTTTTCACAATTTAATTATAAGTGCTTTAGAAGTTTGATAATTCAATTATTGGAATTTTTAGTTCCTCTTCTGATATTCCTCCATGGTAACCCTTTAACTGTGCCGAAAGATGTTTTGGATATATGATATGTTGATCTTCAACTAAAAAACAAAAATCAGGATAAATAGATTGTAAAAATTCATTTGTTGGGTTTCCAAGAAGATACGACAACTCTTGTTGTTCTAATAAAACGCCTGGTATTTCAGAAAAAGTTTCTAAAACTTTTTCTTTGGTCCCGTTTATATAAACAGAACGTTGGTCACCGTATATTTGTAAGTCATCACGATAATTTAAATGATGACGAAATTCTTCATTAATATTTACAAGACCATGATCAGCAGAAATTATAGTTTTTGTTTTTTTATTACTAATATTTGAAATCTCATTAACTAATTTTTCAAATTTAGTAATTTCTATTTGCCACTCCTTTGAATTTACTCCAAATATATGTGCTGTAATGTCAATTAATGGATAATAGATAAAATTAAACCTATTTTCTAAAACTGAAGAATCTGATAATAAATCAAGAAGGTTTTGCCCATCATCATATGGAATCGTATTTGATTGCTCATATAAGAAATTTGAAAGAGCACTTCCAACTAAGTTTCTAGGTTGAAAATTTGAAGCATATATTTTGTTTGTTTTAAAAATTTCCCAAATTGAGCTTTGTTTTTGAAAATAATTATCTAATAGTAAGTTTTTATTATTCTCATTCCAATTTAAAGCATTTATAAGGCCGTATTTTGATTTGTCATACATATAATATCCTATCAAACCATGCTCAATTGGATTTTTCATAAGTGATAATGAAGATAATGCAACATTCGTGGATGAAGGAAATGTTGTGTTAATAGATTTAGTAACATTCTTATTTAAAGAAGAATCTGTATTATTTAGATTTTCATAACCCAGTCCATCAGCAAGTATAAAGTTTATAGTATCTGCCTCATAAAGATCTTGTGACAGAAGTTCAAATCTTGTATCTATTTCTATTTTGTCACGAAATACTGCTTTAAAAATTTCTTTTGAAAGATCTATTAGATTGGGTTCGTCTAAAAAATTTTTGTTTATCACTTATGAAAATCTTACAAAAAAATTACAATGAAGTTTGAGAAAAATGTAAACTTTTCAGAGGCTGGACTAAAGTATAAAGTATGATTTCTTATTTTCAAGATTATGTCACCATAGGCGCCGTCCTTGGATTTGGCCTTTTTCTTGTTGTGCTATTACTTGGAGTAGCTTCAGTTTTAAGACCTAACAAGCCTTATGCGGAAAAGCTTCAAACTTACGAATGTGGTGTAGATCCAGTAGGGACTGGATGGAGTCAAACATATGTCAGGTATTACATTTTTGGTTTGCTGTTTGTTATCTTTGATGTTGAAGCGGTCTTTATTTTTCCATGGGCAATCAATTTGGAGAAACTTGGATATTTTGGATTAATCGAAATGTTTTTTTTCATATTCATTTTGCTAATCGGTCTTATATACGCAATTAGAAAGGATGTCTTAAAATGGGAGTCGTAGATAAATTTGGCCTACCTAAGCCTATATCCTCTGTATTCAACTGGGCTAGATCCTATTCACTATGGTACTTTCAATTTGGATTAGCATGTTGTGCTATCGAAGTTATGGCTGTTAGTGGGCCGAGACATGATTTTATGAGATTAGGAGTAATTCCGCTTCCTGCATCTCCACGTCAGGCCGATTTCATGATTGTTGCAGGAACTGTAACCGATAAAATGGCTCCTTCTGTGAAAAGGCTTTATGACCAAATGCCAGAACCAAAATATGTTATTTCCATGGGTTCTTGCTCTAATAGTGGTGGACCTTATTGGGACTCTTACTCAGTCACCAAGGGAGTAGACCAACTAATCCCTGTAGACGTCTACGTTCCCGGTTGTCCGCCAAGACCCGAGGCATTACAGGAAGGAATTATTCTTCTACAGAAAAAAATTCGTGGAGAAGACATGAAAGAAAAGTGGTTAGAAGTCCAAACTGAGCCAATTTAAGATGGAAGAATTTTTTAATAACATAAAAGAAAGCTTTAAAGAGGCAACTCTCGAGTTTGAAACAATCAATATCCAAATCGACTCAACAGAGTGGATTGAGGAACATAAAAAACTTAGAGATGAATTTAATTTAAAATTTTTCTCCTGGCTCTCTGCAATAGATTGGGATAATACTGTTTCTGTTGGTGAAGCACCAAAAGAGAGTGTTTCTCCTAGTTTTGAAATAATTACATGCTTGTCAGATTTAGAAAACACTAATTTAGTTACTGTATCGACAAGTATTAGTAAAGCAGAGCCAAACATCAGCTCACTTATTGATGTTTATGCTGGTGCAAATTGGCATGAAAGAGAAGCGTACGAAATGTTTGGTATAAATTTTGAAAATCATCCAAATCTTGAAAAACTCTACCTCCCTGATGGGTACGAAGGCAATCCTATGCTTAAATCTTTTGAGTTAATAAGTAGGGAAGTTAAGCCTTGGCCCGGTGACGTAGATGTAGAGGGAATGCCAGAAGAATCAGAAAGTGATGAATAAGTAGATGGTTAATGCATTAGATCCACAAAATATGAACAGATTTTCAGAGGCTTCAGTGTCAGTTGAAATTGAAACAGAAGATATGACACTTAACATAGGACCACAACATCCATCAACTCATGGAGTATTGAGATTGGTAGCAAAAGTAGATGGTGAAAAAGTACATGATGTAAAACCTGTTCTAGGCTACATGCACCGTGGATATGAAAAGCTGGCAGAAGTAAGATCTTATCCTCAGATTACAACTCTTGTAAATCGAATAGATTGGGTTGCAGGGTTTTCAAATGAGATTCCATTTATTGCCGGAGCTGAAAGATTAATGGAAATAGAAGTGCCTGAAAGAGCAAAACATATCAGACTAATTCTTACTGAGATGGCCAGAATATCTTCACACTTCGTCTTTAATGGTGCGTACGCTCTTGAAGTTGGTGCGCTAACTCCAATCTTTTACGCTATGGAAGATAGGGAAAGAGTTTTAGACTTGATAGAGTCAGTAACTGGTGGACGTTTTCATCCAAATTTTAATCGTATTGGTGGAGTAAAACCTGCAGCTGGAGCAGGGCCCACTTCGAAAAAAAATATTCAAGATTTACCAGCTGGATTTTATAGAGATACAAAAGTAGCTATGGAAAAAGTAATACAGGCAGCTGATCAATTCCAAAATTTAATTGGTGGAAATGAAGTTTTTAAGAAGAGAACAAAAAATGTAGGTGTTCTTACTGCAGAAACAGCAGAAGCCTATGGTGTTTCTGGCCCAATACTCAGGGCATCAGGAGTTAAGTCCGACTTAAGGACGCAGACAGATTACTTGCCTTATGATCAATTTGATTATGATATTCCAGTTGGAGAGAATGGAGATTGTTACGACAGGTGGGATGTAAGAGTAAAAGAAATGGTTGAATCTGCAAAAATTGTTTTACAAGCAATCGATTCTATGCCCTCTGGTCCACTGCAAGCAAAGGTGCCCAAAGTTATAAAAGTTCCACAAGGACGCACCTATGTTAGAGCAGAAAATCCAAAGGGAGAAATGGGATATTATATAGTTTCAGATGGTGGTCTTGGTCCATACAGGTTAAAAGTTCGTACAGCTTCGTTCAGTAATGTTTCTATTTTACCTATTATGCTTGAGGGAGCTTTACTCCCAGACTTAATTGCAATTATGGGAAGCTTAGACTTTGTTCTTGGAGATGTAGATAGATGACAGAAGTTTTAATAAAGGTTGGATTTCTTGCGATTGCCGCACTTAATGGAGCAGTTATATTCACAATAATGGATGTAAAGGGTGCCTCGTGGATGCAGCGTAGGCCGGGCCCATTACATGTAGGACTGAGAGGTTTTATATTTCCTCTTGCAGAAATACTTAAATTTGTTCAAAAAGAAGACATAATCCCTACCGAAGTTGATAGGCCAGTTTTTAAATGGGCCCCTGCTTATGTTATGGTTTCTTGTGTTGCACTTTTTGCAGTAGTTCCAATGAGCCCAACTCTGGTAGTGGCAGATTTAGAATTAGGTGTTTTCTTTGCACTTGCAATTAGTTCGCTAGGAACTATAGGTGTGTTGACTGCCGGATGGTCATCTGCAAATAAATATTCTTTAATGGGTGGTTTAAGAGCTGCAGGACAGCTTATAGCTTACGAACTTCCATTGATACTTGCTGTTGTTGGAGTTGTTATTCAAGCTGAAACTATGTCGTTAGTAGGAATAGTGGAAAAACAAATTGAATGGGGAGTGCCTTTTGTAGTTGGGGGTCAAATTGTTGGATTCTTAATATTTATGGTTGCAGCAACAGCTGAAATGATGAGAGTTCCTTTTGATATGCCAATAGGTGAATCAGAATTAACTATGGGCTTTATGACAGAATATTCTGGCATTAGATTCCTCATTTTCTATATTTCTGAATACATGAATATGTTTATTCTATGTGCAATTGCTTCAACATTATTTCTTGGTGGTTACCATGTACCACTCCTTCCAACAGAGTGGGTAAACTTTTATGGACCAATAGTTCTTTTAACAAAAACTGCAATTCTTGGATTTATCTTGGTTGCGGTAAGGTGGTCTCAACCAAGATTTCGAGAAGACCAATTGCAAAATCTTGCATGGAAGATACTTATTCCTGCATCTTTAGTTAATATTCTTGTAACTGCAATTATGAAAGTTGGGTTCTAATGAAAACATTTAAACCAAAAGTGCCTGGGTTTTTAATTGGTATCAAGATAGTTATTGTAAATATGTTAAAAACACTATCTCCTTTCCATTCAAAACCAAATGTCAATTATCCGTTTGAAAAAGAAAAAGTTGCACCAAGAGCAAGAGGCGTCATCGCCTTAGACCAAGAAGCTTGTACTAGTTGCATGCTTTGTGCTCGACAATGTCCAGATTGGTGTATTTATATTGAAGGCCATAAAGAATTACAACCTCCTTCAAAACCTGGGGGCAGACAAAGAAGCCGAGCCGTTTTAGATAGGTTTGATATTGACTATGCACTGTGTATGTATTGTGGAATTTGTGTAGAAGTTTGCCCTTTTGATGCTTTATTCTGGTCTCCTGAATATGAATATTCTGAATTTAATATGGGTGACATGTTGCATGACAAAGAACGTTTAGATGATTGGTTGAAAACTGTTCCAGAGGCTGAAGGTCTAGAGAGCTAAAAATGGAAATTTTTGAAGTTGTAATCTATTTCATTCTTCTTGCGCTCCTTTCAACATCAATAAGAGTTGTCACAACATCTAATGTTATCCATGCAGCAATTTCTCTTGTATTCACTCTCGCTTTAACAGCTATATTGTTCCTAATGTTGTCAGCAGAATTTGTAGCTTTAGTGCTTATTTTGGTCTACATAGGTGCGGTTATAGTACTGTTCTTATTCGGAATAATGATTACACGTGCTCCTCTAGGAAAAAATGCAGAATTAGATAATGACAAAAATAAAAAACTTGGTGCATTGATCTCTGGGTCAATTTTTTTTCTTTTCTCATACATTCTTATCAACGGGTTTGATGGAGAGGTTGTTGTTTCATCAGGGTCTTCCACAGAGCTTCTTGGCGAGATTTTATTAAGTCGATTTGTATTTCCATTTGAACTAGTTTCTTTTGTCTTGCTGGCAGCATTAATAGGTGGCATAACGCTAGCAAGAAAAGACGAGGCTTTAGTTGATGAGGATCAGATATGATAGTACAACCAGTACTCGTTGTTGCTGCTGCTTTATTTTCCATAGGTATTTACGGAATATTGGTTAGAAGAAACGCGGTTATGGTATTACTTTCTATCGAACTTATATTAAATTCAGTGAATATAAACTTTATTATGTTTGACACAATGCTTGCTGACACAATGATGCAGGGACAAATATTTACAATTTTTATTATTACAATTGCTGCAGCAGAAGTTGGGATAGGTCTCGCAATTGTACTTATGTTATTTAGAAATAGACAGACAGCTAACATAAATGAATTCGACTTAATGAAATGGTAAAAACATCAATTAATTTATTTGCTGAGGGAGAGATTGTCTATACAGATGGTGGTATCCTTGCTGAATTCGCTTGGGTGCTTGTTGTTCTACCATTTATTGCCGCTTTGATAATTACTTTTATTGGGAAAAGCTTGCCTATGAAAGGAGCTGAAATAGCTCTAGCTACAATCGGAATTATTTTTGTTTACAGTGTTGCTTTAATGTTTTTACACATAACACAAGGAATTGTAAACGAGTTCTTTATCAACGTTGGAAGCATTGGTCAATTTGATATTGAATTTGGTTGGGTAGTAGACGGACTTTCTATCATGATGTACTTTGTTGTTGGCTTAGTTGCCCTACTTGTATTTATTTATGCTACTAATTATATGGAAGGCGAGATAAGATATACTTTCTTTTTTACATCTTTAACTTTGTTTGCAGGAAGCATGCTTGTACTAGTTTCTTCTCCAACATTAATTCAAATTTTAATTGGCTGGGAATTAGTCGGAGTTTGTTCCTATCTGCTCATAGGTCATTATTGGGAAATTAAAGATAATTCGTCGGCAGCTATGAAAGCTTTTATAACAAACAAGGTAGCTGATGTAGGATTGATGATTGGAATTATCATTCTTGCTTTAAACACAGGTACTCTAAGAATTTCTGAGATTTTATATCAGGCTACTCATGACTACCCGGCAATTAAAGATGTAGCATTTATAGCTGGAGTATTGCTTTTTATAGGTGCAATGGGTAAAAGTGCTCAATTTCCTTTACACGTGTGGCTTCCAGATGCAATGGCGGGGCCAACACCTGTATCTGCACTGATGCACGCTGCAACAATGGTTACAGCTGGTGTTTATTTACTAGCTAGAATGTTTCCTTTTTATCAAGGCATTGCCAGCGAAGCATTAGATATAGTAATGCTTTTTGGAGTTATAACTCTTCTTACAGCTGGACTTATTGCAGTGGTTCAAGACGACCTTAAGAAAGTTCTTGCGTATTCTACTGTTAGTCAACTTGGATATATGGTGGCTGCAATTGGATCGGGAGCTTATACAGCAGCATTATTTCATTTATGGACACATGCTTTCTTTAAAGCTCTTTTATTTCTCGGCGCAGGGTCTGTAATTCATGCAGTCCATAGCAATAGTATGTTAGAAATGGGTGGTCTAAGAAAGGTTATGCCAAAAACATTCACAACATTCATTATTGGAACAGTTGCTCTCGCGGGACTACCACCTTTTGCAGGATTCTTTTCTAAAGATGAAATTCTTGCCTCATTTAACCACGAAGGTGAAACAACATTTTTCTTCATTGCTGTACTCGGTGCATTCATTACTGCCTTTTATATGACTAGAGCAGTATCTTTGACCTTTCTTGGAGAATACAGAGGGCATGGACACCCACACGAGTCTCACGCAATGATGACAACACCGTTAGTAATCCTAGCTGTATTTGCTGCTGGCTCTGGTTGGGTTAATATTCCTGGTGTTTATACAGGGTTTACTGATTGGGTAACTACTAGGAAAACAGCAATTATCGAATATCACCCAGAAAGTTTTGATTTATATGCCCTAGGGTTGGGCTTAGCTGCGGGCTTGATTGGAATTGCTCTGGGCTATTATTTGTATCAACTACAAGGCAGTGCCGAAACAGGTGACAACAAGATAAAGGTTGAACCAATTTGGACTGTTTTAGAAAACAAATACTATTTAGATGATTTTTATTTCAAATTTATCATTGATCCAATTAAGTTAAATTTGGCAAAAGCAGTTGATGTTTTTAATACAAATGTAATAGATAGATTTGTAAATGGTTTTGGTCAATTAGCCTCGTTTCTAGGTGTGATAATTTACAATAATATTGATCAAAATGGAATTGATAAAGTTTTAAATATGTCATCCTCAGGAACTGATAATTTCGGAGGAAAAGTTAAACTACTACAGACCGGTAGGACACAGCAATATTTAATGTTGTTTTTAGGTGGCGTTGTGACTATTAGTTTATTAATTTTATTTATTATATAGGAGGAAAAGTGGAATTATTAACAAATGGTACAGGATTGACAGCAGTAGTCTTTCTACCATTAATTAGTGCGTTAGTTTTGACCGCAATACCAAAAAGCCAAGAGCTTTTAATTAAAGGCTTTGCATTAGTATCATCGATAGTCACATTTATTATAAGTGCTTTACTCCTACCTCAGTTTGATTTTTCTAATGCAGACAAATTACAACTAGGTAATAAAATTTCATGGATAAAAAGCATAAACGCAAATTATGAAATTGGGATTGATGGAATATCTCTTCCTTTATTAATTTTGTCTACATTTATTACTGTTTTAGCAATTATTTATTCAATTGAACATCTACCAGAACCAAAAAGTCCTAAAGGATTTCTTGCATTAATTCTAGTTTTAGAGACTGGTATGAATGGTACTTTTGTTGCCCTTGATTTAATATTGTTTTTCGTATTTTTTGAAATAGTTCTGCTTCCAATGTATTTCATGATTGGAATTTGGGGAGATAAAACTGTAAGAACTGTAGCAGGATTTAAAAATCAAATTGAAACAAGACTATATGCAAGTATTAAGTTTTTTGTTTTTACTCTATTTGGTTCCGCATTTATGTTGCTAGGCTTTTTAGGCTTGTATTACAGAGGAAATAGAACTTTTAGCATTCCTGAGTTAATTGAGCTTGGAACTAATGGTGCATTTACAGGAACATTTGCGATGCTAGTTTTTGGAGTTTTGTTTCTTGGCTTTGCGGTAAAAGTACCAATGTGGCCGTTGCATACCTGGCTTCCGGATGCACACACGGCAGCTCCTACAGTTGGTTCAGTATTGTTAGCAGCAATACTCTTGAAATTAGGATCTTATGGTTTTATTAGAATCGCAATACCAATACTTCCCGAACAAGCAAAAGCCTGGGCGCCTGCGATTGCAATTCTTTCTGCAATAGGGATTATATATGGTTCGCTTGCATGTTTAGCTCAAACTGATCTAAAGAGATTAATAGCATTTTCTTCCGTTGGTCATATGGGTTTTGTAATGTTGGGTATAGCTTCATTAACACCAATTGGTATAAATGCTGCAATTATTGGTATGGTCGCACACGGAGTGATCACGGGCTTATTATTTTTCCTATCGGGATCCATGGCTCATACATATCACACTCGGGATATGGGAAGGTTAGGTGGAAATATGAAACTACTTCCAAAGACTGGAGCACTGTTAGGGTTTACTGCAATGGCTTCTTTGGGCCTGCCAGGACTTGCTGGATTTTGGGGAGAGTTTATGGCTTTACTTGGAGCATTTAATCCACTTGATGGTTTAAACGTTACAGTTTTTCGAGGATCAATGGTCGCTGGTGCTATCGGAACTGTATTAACCGCAGGATATTTGTTGTGGATGTTGCAAAGAGTTAATCTTGGTGAACCTTCCGATGAATGGAATGAAATGGAGCTTCATGATGCAGATGGCTATGAATTAGCTGCATGGATTCCACTGGTAATTCTAACAATTCTTATCGGTGTATTTCCAAAGCTAATATTTGGAGCGACTAATGATGCTGTTGTTAGCCTTCTTTCTAAAGCATTTGGAGGATAAAAATTACTATAAACTATTTTGCAATTTCAACTGAGTTAATAGTTATATTCACTATTGTTGGAACTTTAATATTAGATTTAATTCTTCCAAGAAAATCAAAATATTATGTTGCAGCTTTTGCTCTTTTTGGGACATTAGCTTCTTTAGCACCACTAGTAATTCAGTGGGCTACTTACTCAGATCCAATTAATACTTTTGGCAACAGCTTTGTAGTAGATAAATTTTCAATCATTCTTAAAGGTCTGTTTATACTCATCACTTATTTGACATTTTTACTTTCAATAAACTTCATAGAAAGTGATAAGTTTTATCAAGGGGAGTATTATTATCTTCTCCTCAGCTCTCTACTTGGTGCTTTAGTAGTAAGTTCTTCTAGGGATCTACTAACAATATTTATTGGAATTGAGTTAGCATCAACGCCTATGTTTTTATTGTCTGGTTGGAAAAAGGGAGACAGAAAATCTAACGAAGGCGCAATTAAATTTTTCTTATTAGGCGTTCTATCAGCTTCTTTAATATTGTATGGATTCTCACTAATTTACGGATTAACTGGACAACTAGTTTTTGCAGATATATCTGCCTATTTACTTGCAAATTCACTTGGTTCTTCACCAGTACTTTTATTGAGTGCTATTTTAGTTATTTCAGGAATTGGATTTAAAATCTCAGTTGTTCCTTTCCACTCATGGGCTCCAGACACTTATGAAGGAGCTCCTTTGCCAATAACGGCTTATCTTTCAGTTAGCTCCAAAGCTACAGGCTTTGTTGCACTGATCGTACTTTTGACGAAGGTGTTTGAAAGTTCTGGGCAAAGTTGGGGCGTAATTTTAGCAATTGTAGCAGGTGCCACAATGACATTAGGAAATTTAGTAGCACTGCAGCAAACAAACCCAGTTAGGCTACTTGCATATTCTTCAATATCTCAGGCGGGATTTATTATTGCACCACTCGCTGTATCTGGAATAACTGGAAATTATCAGGATGGTATTTTTGCAAGTGTCACTTATTTAATTATTTATGCCTTTATGAATATAGGGGCCTTTTTATCAGTACATCTTTTTACGAACTTTACGAAATCTGATAATTTTTATGAATGGGGAGGAATTGCGAAACACTCACCTCTTGCTGGAGTTCTAACAACTGTTTTCTTTTTCTCTTTGGCAGGCATACCTCCGCTTGGAGGTTGGTTTGCTAAGTTCGTGGTCTTTAGAAGTCTTTTGAGTACTGGGGAAATAATAGGTATTTCCTTAGCTATAGTGGGTGCGATAAATGCAGTTATCGCACTTGTTTACTATGCAAGAATTTCAAAGGTTATATGGATGGATGAACTAAAAAATCCTGAAGAAGAAAAATCATTTGAATTTCAAAGTCCTCTTAAAGTTGTAGGAGCTCTTACAGTTCTTATAACTTTTGTTGCAGGTATTTTTCCTGGGATATTCAGTTACCTTGGTGAAGTCGCTTCGATTTTTTTTGGTAATTAAAACTTGGAATTCAAAGAATTTAATAACTATCTTCTAAAAAAATATAAAACCAACAAAATATTTTTTGATGAATATATGGAGGAAGCTCTTTATTCAAAATATGGTTTTTTTACTAATGAAAAAGTTAGATCAAAGAAAAGTGGAGATTTTCTTACTTCTCCAGAAGTTTCTGAATATTTTGGAAAAATTATTAATAAATGGATTCAAAAAAGCAATTTAGATTTGAATATTACTGAATTTGGTTCTGGAACGGGATCACTTATTGAACAAATTAAAACTAAAAATAAATTTGCTGTTGAAAAATCTTCAACAGCTAGAACAGAGTTGAATAAAAAAAATATCCAAAATGCTTCAAACCTTGAAGCACTTACTTACAAAAATAGTGATTTGGTTTTTGGAAATGAAGTTTTAGACAATATCCCTTGTTCAATTGCGATATATAAAGATGGAAAATGGCAGGAAAAAATAGTTAGCTTTAGTGATGGAATCTTTTCATATGATTTTGTTGAGGCAAGAACAAAGATTGTTGAGTGGATTAAACGTAACCGTATAAAGGCTGATGAAAACATAGATGTAGAAATTCAAACAAATATTGATATATTTTTAGAAAAAATTATCAATAAATTAAGTCCAAAAAATATTCTTTTTTTTGATTATGGTTATGAACAAAAGGATAGAAATAAAAGAAAGTACAGGTCATTAATAAGGACTTATAAAAACCATCACCTTTCTGTAGATCCAATATTAGAACCTGGAAAAGTAGATATTACTTATGATGTAAATTTTTCTGCTGTGATAAGAAAACTAAAAACTATGGGCTATAAATCTAACTTGTCATTACAGAGAGATTTTTTAATCAATAATGGTTTTGATGAGTATTTTGATAATTTGCAAAACAAGCTTTTATTATCTGAAGGTATAGAAAATTTGAAAATTAATAGTCAGCTGTCTGGTCTCAAGGCTCTAATCGACTCAAACGGACTTGGCGGCTTTTATTGTTTGGAAGCAAACAAAATATAATTATTACAAATTTATAATTAAGTTATGAATTTTGTAAAAACTACATTACTACTTACATTAATGACTTTGGTGGTTTTATTTTCAGCAACTGCATTAGGCTTTGATATAATCTCTGCTTTCTTTTTTGCTGTTGTTTTTAATTTTTTTATATACTTTTTTTCTGGAAATTTAGCTATTAAGTCAACAAGAGCTCAACCAATTAAAGATGGAGAATATGAAGAAGTTACCCAAATAATATCCCACCTTATTCAAAAAGAAAAAATGCCAATGCCGGATTTATATGTAATTAATAGCGATCAACCAAACGCTTTTGCAACTGGTAGAAATCCAAAAAATGCCAAAGTTGCAGTAACAACTGGTATTTTAAAGCTTTTGAATAGGGATGAATTAGAAGGGGTTCTTGCGCATGAATTATCACATATAAAAAATAGAGACATTCTAGTTTCAAGTATTGCTGCAATGTTAGCTGCTGCTATTTCCTTTATGTCTAGAATGGTTTTTTGGGGTGGTGGTAACAGAAACAGAAATACACATCCTGCAGTGATAATTATTGCAATGATTGCTGCACCAATAGCTTCAATTATCATTAGGATGGCAATTTCAAGAACGAGAGAATTTGGTGCTGATAAAACTGGTGCTGAAATTTCCGGCAATCCTTTAGCTTTAGCATCTGCTCTTGAAAAAATTGAAAGGTACGCAAAAGTACCAATGGATGTTAACCCAGCTGTTAGTCAATTATTTATCTCAGACCCATTAAAAGCATTATCGGGTAATAGTTTTAGTAAATTATTTTCTACCCATCCACCAACTAGTGAACGAGTTGCAAGATTACGAAGGAGACAAAGTGGGATTCGGTATTAGTAATACACCATCAATTCAACCAGAAAAGGTAGAAGATTTTATTGAAAATGGACATTTGCTAATTGACGTAAGAGAAGATGATGAGTGGGAAGCCGGTCATCATGTAAATGCTAGTCATATAAAAATGGGAGAAATTCCATCAAATCTGGAAAAGTTTGAAAAAGAAAAAAACTACATAATTGTATGTAGATCAGGTGGTAGATCTGCCAAAGTGACTGATTTTTTAGTGGAGAATGAAATAAACGCTTTTAATTTGAGTGGTGGAATGAAAAAATTTAGTCAAGTATCAAAAAATGTAAAAGATTCATTGGGTAATACAGGTCAAATCATATAAACTACTTTAGTGATAATTTGTATAGGTAATGCATTAGTTGACGCCTTAGAACAGATAAACGAAGAAGTTATTGATGAGCTTAATTTAAATAAAGCAAGAATGACCTTAGTTGATAAAGATAGATCTTCATACTTACTATCTAAAATGAATAAACCATCTTTTGAAGCTGGAGGATCAGCTGCTAATACAGCTTATTGGATCGGCAAATTAGGTGGAACTGCTGGATTCATAGGTAGAGTGTCAAACGATAATTTGGGTAGAACATTTAAAGAAAGTTTAGAAAAGTCAGGTTTATATGACTTAACGGTTACAGAAGATGAAAAGGTCCAAACAGGATTGTGCGCTATTTTTATTACTCCAGATGGAGAAAGAACAATGAATACTTACCTTGGTGCAGGGGAGTTCCTTTCCCCATCTGATATAAACATAGATGATATTGAAAAAGCTGAAATTCTTTACATGGAAGGCTATCTATGGGATAAGCCTGATGGTAAAGATGCATTTTTCTATGCATCAGAAATAAACAAAAAAGCTGGTGGAAAAAATGCATTAACACTTTCAGATGTTTTTTGCGTTGAAGCTCATAGAGATAGTTTTAAAGAATTGATAAAGAATAACATTGACTATGTTTTTTGTAATGAAGACGAGCTTAATTCACTGACTATGCTTGATGATACATCTCAATCTTTTGAATATTTTTTGAATCAATTTCCTAATGTAGAAGTTTTGATATGTACCCTTGGATCTAAGGGTTCTTTGGTAATAACACAAGAATCACAGGTTCATATAGATGCTGCTCCTGCTGATGTTATAGATAAAACAGGTGCTGGCGATTTTTTTGCAGCAGGTTTTTTATACGGTATTCAGAAGGGTTTAAATCCAGAAGAATCAGCTGAGATTGGCAATAAGAGTGCAGCACATGTTATAAGTGAAATAGGAGTTAGGCCAAGTAAAAATTTCTAAGGCTTAACCCATTTGATTAGCTTAATGTATTCTCTTTCTTTTTCATCTATAGAATAAGATAACTTCATAGGTTCGAATATATTATTTTTAGAAAATATTATGAATTGATTTTCTGAATCTAATGCAAGAATTTTTTCACTGTCATATGACCAAATCAAGCTATTGAAATAGTAGCTTGAGGGTGCTTCAGATTTGAAAACTTCCACGGCGTCAGAACCTTTTTGAAAATAAATATAAACACTTCTATCTGTATTCTCTGCTGTTCGCCATGAGTCTATTAATACTTCACCATATTCGTTGAGATTTTGATTTCTTATAGCTACATTATCTAATTCATATTCTTTGATGATTTCTTTATTTTTAGGGTTAATTTCTAACGCATATTCCCTACTACTAGATTCATTCCAATATCTTACGACTAAGTTTCCATCGTTATTTAACGTCGTGTCGTAAAAGTAAAAATTGGTGGAATAAGTTAGTAAGTCACTACTGCATAAAACTTCTCTTTCTAATATGTTGTTTCTATTTATTTCAATCTCAAATATACAATCATCAAGCAAATCTGGTGCAGGTGGAATAATATTTGAATTTATTATTGAACTCTGATAGTAAATTTTTCCATCAATTTCTTCATTAATACTATCTGAGTAATCCGGTAAAGGAACAACTCCAAATATTCCTACAACAACAATCGTAAAAACAAATATAATTACAGAAATTATTAGTGCGTTTTTTTTACTCACCTTTATTAAATCCTAAGTTTGATCTAATTGAATTTAAATATAAGCCTAACGAAACAAGCACCCCTCCTATTAAAAATAAAATTAACGGTGGCCAAATATTGTCAGGAAGGATAGCTGAAATAAGCCTTGGCAAGTTTATAAGTAAAGAAAAACTTCCAACAAGAAAAACAGGTTGTTCTGAGATTTGAATGCTTATCCAAATAATGAAAGTAGAAGCTATTACTAGTAATGCTATGTTTATAATTTGATTAGATCTGAGTAAATCATCAACCAAAATAACTAGACCAATTAAAAATACTCCAGATGCAATTAAACTACCTAACCAATAAGGTTGAAGTATGTCTGAGTTTGTTACCAAACCCCATACAATCGAAAGCGATATTAAAAATAATCCAAAAGCCCAAATTTCTAAATTTGGAAATAACAAGTTTCCTAATGAACCAAATACAAAAGCAGTATTCAAGAACAAAGCTCCGTGTTGCAATATAAATTTAGTTTTGAAATATAAAAAAGTTGTATAAAACATCGCAATAAGAGAGATTATTAAAAATAAAATTTCTTCAGTAAAATCAGTAATATTTTGAGAATTTGTGATATTAAAAGCAAAAATTAAAAAAGCAACAAAACTTACTAGGGAACCAAAATAAAGTACGGACGAGACTCTTTCCGTTGAGTTAAATATAAAGATTTTATTATCTTTGCTTTTTTCACTATATGATCCAGCAAAATTAAGAAATACTGTAACAATTCCTAGAAATAACAACTGAGCCCAGTAAGCAAGATTATCCCAAATTAATGGAAGGGTTCCTAGTAGTCCTGAAAGCACAAATAGGCCGCCAATTAAAGTTATTGTTTTTGCAATTCTAGATTTATATGTTGAATTATTTTGATCATTCTTTTCAAATTCAAGGATATTGTCAAAAGTTTCTTGATTAATTAAATTATTTTCAAGCCATAAAGATAACTGTTCACGAATATTTTTGCGCATAATACCAACAATAAACTATTGAAAATTAAACTTACTAATATTTTTATTTACTCTAGAATTTATAAAGACTAAGTAAGCCGAGATGCCCGAGCGGCCAAAGGGAGCAGACTGTAAATCTGCCGGTTATGCCTTCGTAGGTTCGAATCCTACTCTCGGCACTATTGCCCTCTTAGCTCAGTTGGTAGAGCACTTCCATGGTAAGGAAGAGGCCTCCGGTTCAAGCCCGGAAGAGGGCTCAAAACTGGAATAGTTTTGGCGGCGTAGCTCAGTTGGTAAGAGCGCACGACTCATAATCGTGAGGTCGGCAGTTCAAGTCTGCCCGCCGCTACAAAGAAAAAAAGGAGATAATAAGATGGCATCTGACAAGAGACCACCTTTAACAATGGTTTGCACTGAGTGCAAAGCTCAAAATTATGTCACCACAAAGAACAAAACAAATGTTCCAGATCGTATGGAATTCAACAAATATTGCTCTTCATGTAGGTCTCATAAACTTCATCGAGAAAAAAGATAGATTTATTCATTTTTCTAATTTATCCTTGTAGTAGAAAATGAATAGTATTTCTAATATCGAAAATTACAGTGATGACACATCTAACGCAGAATTAGTCAAAAAATCACAGCTAGGTGATAAATCTGCATTTGAACAATTAGTTGTTAGACATCAAGATTTAGTTTTTTCATTAGCTTACAAATTGACTGGTAACAGAGAAATGGCAAATGATGTTGCCCAAGAGTCATTTATTAGAGCATGGAAAGCAATTGAAAAATTTCGTGGAGATTCTACATTCAGTACTTGGATTTATAGAATAACCGTTAACACTGCATGGACTCTTAGAAAAAAAGCAAAGAAGCATAATACTCTTAATATTGAGGAGACCTATGAGCCAATTGTTATTGATGAAAAAAAAGATCCAGAGCTAGTTGCGATTAATTCTGACCTATCTTCTGTTTTAGTTAGCGCATTAGATAAGATTCCAATTGATCAGAGAATAATTGTTGAGTTAAAAAACATTGAAGGTAGATCACACAAAGAGATTGCTGAGTTTCTTGGAATAAGTGTTACAGCTGCAAAAGTAAGATTACATAGAGCTCATCAAAAATTAAGACAGATATTAGAGGAAGTAGAGAGATGAAAGACATTTTTTCAAACTTGAAAACAAATATACTTTGTAAAAGAACTAGAAATAAAATGTTGTCTTCTTATTTAAGCAATAAGTATTTCGGTTTTGACAACAATGCACATGCCTCTTCATGTATTAAGTGTCAAGTTTCTGGAAAAAGATATAAAGCTTTTAAAGAGGAATTAGATAATGAATTCAAAAAAGAAGTCGAAGTACCCACTGATTTTGCTTCAAAGGTAATGTCATCATTAGATAAAAAAGTAAAAACCACTACAAGTAAGAGCACAAAAATAATATTATTGACATTGCTCGGAATATTATCAATTATATTTTTAGTATTTGGACGCAAGCGCTCATCTAGCAAATTAGAGAAGGAGCAATAACTGAGGGGTGTAGCTCTAATTGGCAGAGCGACGGTCTCCAAAACCGTAGGTTGTGAGTTCGAGTCTCACCGCCCCTGCTGAGGTAATTATGAATGAAATGAACAGAGAAATGAGAAGGATGTCTGAACGTGAAGAGCGTTTAGCAAAAAAGGCTGATAGAAACATTGGTAGGCATCAATCAGGGGAAAAAGTCTCAAGATTTAGAAGAATTGCAAATTATTTAGGAGAAGTAAGGACTGAGCTAAAAAGAGTTAACTGGCCAAGTTATTCGACATTATCTTCATTTACGATTGTCACTCTTGTTACCATCGCTTTTTTTACTTTTTTTATTTTTGGAATGGACTTTAGTTTTAAAAATACATTGATTAACCTATTATCTTTCGGAGAATAAATGTTAGAAGATATAGCCACAACTGAAGAAGATCAGTCTATTGAAGACGTTGAAATTGAAGATAATTTCGTTCCAACACATCCATATGATATGCCTGGTGAATGGTTTGTACTTAATGCTCAATCCGGACATGAAAAAAAAGTAAAAACAAATATTTTAACTAGAATAAAAAACCTTCATTTAGAAGACAAGGTTTATGATGTTGTTATTCCTACAGATGAAGTTGTGGAAATAAGGAATGGTAAAAAAGTAAATTTAGAAAAGAAAACTTTTCCGGGATATGTTTTGGTAAGAATGGATTTGGATGATACAACTTGGTACGAAATAAGAAATACACCATCAATAATTGGTTTTGTTGGATCTGGCAAAAGACCAATAGCTCTTTCCAGAAGAGAAATTGAGAGAATATTAGGTTCAAATGAAGTTGAAGAAGTTAAGAAAGAATCACCTAAATTTAAGCCAGATTTTGAAGTAGGTGAAACAGTAAGAGTAACTAATGGACCTTTTGCAGACTTTAATGGCATAATTGAAGAAATTAATTTAGATCAATCAAAAGTTACAGTTTTAGTTAATATATTTGGACGAGAAACTCCTGTTGAATTAGGTTTCACAGATATAGTAAAAAATTAAGGAAAAGTTATGGCAAAACCAGTTAAAGCATTATTAAAACTACAAATTCCAGGTGGTGGCGCTACTCCAGCACCTCCAGTTGGGTCTGCCTTGGGTCAGTATGGTGTTAACATTATGGATTTTGTCCAAGCGTTTAACAATGATACTGCTAGCAGACAAGGTGAAACTGTTCCTGTTGAAATTACAATATATGAAGATAACTCCTTTACATTTGTAACAAAAACAGCTCCGGCCTCTTATTTAATTAAAAAAGCCATTGGCATCACCTCAGGATCTCCAGAGCCACATAAAGAAAAAGTAGCTTCAATCACAAGAGATCAGCTTAAAAATATTGCTGAAGCAAAAATGGAAGACTTAAATGCTAATGACATAGATGCAGCTATCTCTATCATTGCTGGAACAGCAAGGTCTATGGGAGTAACTGTAGAAAAATAGAAAATTTAGTTTGGGAGACTAAAAGTCGTTTGAACCAAAGGAGGAAAAATGAAAAAAATAGGAAAAAAATACAAATCAGCTAAAGAAGCAATCCCAGCTGAAAAACAGTCAAAATCAGAAGCAATAAGCTTGTGTAAAAATAACGCTTCTGCAAATTTCGATGAGTCAGTAGATGTTGCATTCTCATTAGGTATAGACACAAAAGATGCTGAACAGAACATAAGAACAACAGTCTCATTGCCAAATGGAACTGGCAAGGATGTTCGAATAGCAGTATTTGCTGGTGGAGAAGCCTTAACAGAAGCTGAAGCAGCTGGAGCAGAAATTGTAGGTGGTAAAGAGCTTGCTACTAAAGTTGCATCCGAGCAAAAAATAGATGCGGATATAGTTATCTCAACACCTGAAATGATGGCTGAAGTTGGTCAGTTAGGTAAAATTTTAGGACCTCAAGGACTTATGCCTAATCCAAAGACTGGTACAGTAACTCCTAATGTTGCGAAAGCAGTTGAGGATTTTAAAAAAGGAAAAGTTGAGATTAAGAATGATAAATTAGGAAATGTACATTTGTCTATTGGAAAAGTCTCATTCGATGATACTAAGTTAGCTGAAAATTTAGAAGAAGTCATTGCTGTTTTAACAAAAGCTAAACCATCATCATCCAAAGGTGAATTCATAAAAAACGTACATATGTCCTCAACTATGGGTCCATCAATTAGTGTTGATATAAACATATAAATAATTTGCATTTATTTATCTCAATGGTTTATATTTAAATCTGACAATTAAAACCAAAGACCGTTAGTAAATAAAAGTAAATCTAACGCAGGTAAAGTTTACTGGTCCTTGGTATTGAAGGACTTTTTTAATGGTACGAGAAGATAAAGTAAAAGTTGTAAAAGACTTAGAAGATTTATTCAAATCTGCAAATGCTTTAGTGCTTGCAGAATATAGAGGACTCAGTGTTACGCAGCAAACCAAGTTAAGACGTGAATTAAAAAATGCTGGTGCTTCATTTAATGTAGTCAAAATGTCTTTAGCCAAAAGAGCAGCAGAAAATATTGGTCTAGATTCTTTAAATGATTATTTTTCTGGCCCTACTGGAGTGGCAGTAATTGAATCTGACCCTGTCGAAGCTGCTAAAGTCCTAAAAGAATTTTCAAAAGAAAACGAGGCCTTTGTAGTTAAAGGTGGTTTGATGGATTCAGAACCATTAACTGTAGACCAATTAAATGTTCTAGCTGAAATTGAACCTAGAGATGTACTTCTAGCAAAAATTGCTGGTGGCTTCAATGCACCATTGGTAAAAGTTGCTGCAGGTGCAAAAGCTGTGATCAATAAGGCTGGCTACGCATTAAGTGCTTTAGTAGATAAAAAAGCAAGTGAAAAAGAAGTTTCTGAAGCTACTGATTCCGTTAAAGAAGAAGTGGCTTCTGAAGAAGTTAAAAAAGAGGAGGAATAGCAAATGGCAAAAATGACAACTGATGAGTTGCTTAGTGTCTTTGAGGAAATGACTGTCTTAGAACTAAAAGAGTTTTTAGATGCATTTGAAGAAAAATTTGATGTAACTGCCGCAGCCCCTGTAGCTGTAGCTGCTGCACCAGCTGGTGGAGGAGATGATGCAGGAGCAGCAGAAAAAGATTCTTTTGATGTAGTTCTTTCAGATTCAGGATCACAAAAAATCCAAGTAATCAAGGAAGTAAGAGGTCTTACTAGTCTTGGCCTTAAAGAAGCAAAAGAGCTTGTAGACAGTGCCCCATCAGATATTTTGAGTGGTGTTTCTAAAGAAGATGCTGATAAGGCAAAAGAAGCTTTAGAAGGTGCTGGCGCTACTGTAGAACTCAAATAATTTACTAATTATTTGTTTGCTTAAATAATAAGAACTAATATACTCTATCTTTCGGGTAGCTGTTATTTAATTTTTGAGGAGGCTTGTTGTCCGCTGTTCAGAATTCTAGACTTTCATTTGCAAAAATTCCTAAAGTTCTAGATATTCCAGATTTATTAATTATACAAAAAGATTCTTTCAAGTGGTTTATTGAAGAGGGTTTAAAAGAGATTTTAGATGAGATATCACCTATTGAAGATTTCTCTGGTAGGTTCTCCTTAGAATTTCTAAATCATTACTTTGAAGAGCCATTAAAAACTCTTGAAGAATGTAAAATAACAGACTCTACTTATTCACAACCTTTATATGTAACAGCTCAATTTTTAGATCGTGAAACTGGTCAAATAAAACAACAAACAGTTTTTCTTGGTGATTTTCCAATCATGTCGGATACTGGAACTTTTATAATCAATGGAACCGAAAGAGTCATTGTTAGTCAGTTAGTCAGGTCTCCTGGAGTTTATTTTTCTCAAGAGATTGATAAAACATCTGACAAGGAAGTTTTCATTGGCAAGATGATCCCCGGAAGAGGAGCATGGTTAGAGTTCGACACAGATAAAAGAGACACTCTTGGTGTAAGAGTTGATAGAAAAAGAAGACAGCACATCACTGGCTTCTTAATGGCCCTTGACGTAATTGAGAATAAAGAAGATGCTATAGAGTTATTGGGTGATTACCCGTCTGTAAGAAATACTATTGAAAGAGATCCAGATACAACAAGGGAAGCAGCACTTATAGATTTATACAGAAAACTACGACCAGGAGAACCTGCAACAGTTGAGTCTGCTAGGAACTTGGTAAAACAAATGTTCTATACCCCTAAAAGATATGACTTAACAAAAGTTGGTCGATATAAAGTTGAACAGAAGTTAGGAAGACAATACGGCGAAAAAGATGCTGAATCTTATACAACTGAAGATGATGGGATGTTAAGAATTGAAGATATGATAGATTCTATTAAGTATGTCATTGCTCTACACGCAGGTGAAGACAGCTTTATTAATAATAAAGGCAATGAAATTCCTGTTCGTCTAGATGATATTGATCACTTCGGAAATAGAAGAATTAGAACAGTTGGTGAACTAGTTCAAAATCAAGTAAGAGTAGGTCTTAGTAGATTAGAAAGAGTAGTTAGAGAGAGAATGACAACTCAAGAACCTGAAGCGATTACACCTCAGTCACTAATTAACATTCGTCCAATTCAAGCATCGTTAAAAGAATTTTTTGGAACTAGTCAGTTAAGTCAGTTCATGGATCAACCAAATCCAATTGCAGGCTTAACCCACAGAAGAAGACTATCAGCTTTAGGCCCAGGAGGCTTGTCAAGAGAAAGGGCAGGTTTTGAAGTTAGAGACGTTCACCCTTCACACTACGGTAGGATGTGTCCAATTGAAACACCAGAAGGTCCAAATATTGGTCTAATAGGAACCCTTGCTACATATGGTCGAGTAAATAAATTTGGGTTTATTGAGACTCCATATTGGAAAGTTGAAAATGGAGTTGTTAAAACTAATAAAGCAGTTTATTTAACTGCTGCTGAAGAGGATAATTTTACAATTGCACAGGCTAACGCTCCTTTAAAAGATGATGGAACATTCCAAAACAAGAGAGTTCTCTCCAGACAAAATGGAGGAGAAGTTGCATTCGTGTCAGACAAAGAGATAGATTTTATGGATGTCAGTCCTAAACAAATCTGCTCTGTCACCACTGCTCTTATTCCATTTCTTGAACATGATGACGCAAACAGAGCATTGATGGGATCAAACATGCAGAGACAAGCAGTCCCATTAGTTAAAACTGAAGCACCATATGTAGGAACTGGAATGGAAGAAAATGTTGCAAGAGATTCTGGCGAAGCTCTTATTTCTAATATTTCCGGAACTGTTGAAGAAGTATCCGGTGATGAAATCTCAGTTAAAGAAGAAGGAACTAATAAAAAATATAGATTTGAAGTTTTAAAATTTAAAAGGTCTAATCAGGCTACAAGTTGGAATCAAAAGCCACTTGTTAAAGTTGGAACAAAAGTTAAACCAGGGGATGTATTAGCTGACGGTCCAAGTACTCAAGGTGGAGAGCTAGCTCTTGGTAAGAATTTACTTGTTGGATATATGCCTTGGGATGGATACAACTTTGAAGATTCAATCGTAGTATCTGAAAGACTTGTAAAAGAAGATGTCTTAACTTCAGTACACATAGCTGAACATGAAATAGAAGCCCGTGATACAAAACTTGGTGAAGAAGAAATAACAAGAGACATTCCCAATGTAGCTGAAGAAGTTCTTATGGACTTAGATGAAATGGGAATTGTTAGAATTGGAGCCGAAGTATCACCAGGAGATTATCTTGTTGGAAAAGTTACCCCAAAGGGAGAAACTGAATTAACACCTGAAGAAAGACTTTTGAGAGCTATTTTTGGTGAAAAAGCAAGGGAAGTTAGGGACACCTCTTTGAGAGTTCCTCATGGTGAAAGAGGAAAAGTTATAGATGTTCAAATTTTGAAGCGTGACGATGGAGCTGATTTACCTCCAGGCGTTAATCAAAAAGTTAGAGTATATGTCGCAATACAAAGAAAAATTCAAGTTGGTGACAAATTATCAGGTAGACATGGAAACAAAGGTGTTATATCAAAAATTCTTCCAATTGAAGATATGCCTTACATGGAAGATGGAACTCCTTTAGACATTATGCTTTCACCTTTAGGTGTTCCAAGTAGAATGAATCTTGGTCAAATTTTGGAGACTCATCTTGGTTGGGCAGCTGATCAGGGTTGGAACGAATACAAAGGGGATACAAAAGCATCTAGTGGAGCAAAACCTGGAACCCTTATTTCAACACCAGTATTTGATGGAGCAGATGAAGATGAAATACATGAAATTTTAAGAAATGTAAATCCAAATAGAGATGGAAAATTGATGGTCGATGAAAATGGTAAAGCAACTCTTTATGATGGTCGCACAGGGGAGTCTTTTGATTCAAGGGTTACTGTAGGGTATACATACATATTAAAGCTTATTCACTTAGTTGATGAAAAAATACATGCAAGATCAACTGGTCCTTATTCTATGATTACTCAGCAACCATTAGGAGGTAAGGCTCAATTTGGTGGACAGAGATTTGGTGAAATGGAAGTTTGGGCATTAGAAGCTTATGGCGCTAGTTATGCACTACAGGAACTTCTTACTATTAAATCTGATGATACTGTAGGTAGGGTTAAGGTTTATGAATCAATAGTCAAAGGTGATAATATTCCTGAGCCAGGCATACCGGAGTCTTTTAAGGTTCTATTAAAAGAAATGCAAAGTTTATGTTTGAATGTTGAAATTCTTTCAGCAGGTGAGGAAATTTCAATGAAAGATATAAGCGATGAATATGTAAAGACTGCAGAAACTTTAGGAATTGATATGACAAGGCCAGAACAAGATGAGGCAGGGGTATAAATATGGACAAAGTTTTTGATGAGTTAAGCATTAGTCTTGCCACCTCAGATCAAATGAGAAGTTGGTCATTTGGCGAAGTGAAAAAACCAGAAACAATTAACTATAGAACATTAAAGCCTGAAAAAGACGGCTTATTTGATGAAAGAATTTTTGGACCAACAAAAGATTGGGAATGTTCATGTGGAAGATACAAAAGAATCAGATACAGAGGAATTGTATGCGAAAGATGCGGTGTTGAAGTAACCAGACGTGAAGTAAGAAGAGAGAGAATGGGGCACATTGAACTCGCAGCACCTGTTACTCATATTTGGTACTTTAAAGGAGTTCCAAGTAGATTAGGTTATTTCTTAGATATGTCTCCAAAAGAGTTAGAGAAAGTAATATATTTCGCAGCATATCTAGTTGTCTCCATTGATTCTAAAAAGCGAACAAAAGATTTAGCTGAACTTGAAGAAGCGGTTGTAGCCGAAGTAGAGATAGTTAATGAAGATTTTGAAGAATGGGAAAACAAAAGAATTAAACAAATGGATACTGAAATTAAAGCTATGGAAAATGCAAAAATTCCTGAACCAGAAATTCAAATTAGGAAAAAAGAAGTTGAAAAAGAAATAAAACAAAAAAAAGCTAAGTCCGATGCAGAAATTAAAGTTATAGAAGAAGCATTCTCTACTTTAAAGACACTCAAGCCAAAAACGCTAATAGAAAATGATACTTTATGGCGTGAAATGATCGACAAATATGATGAGTATTTTACTGGTGGTATGGGAGCAGAAGCAGTAAGAGAGTTAGTACAACATGTTGACTTAAAAGCTGAAATGGAAAAATTAGAAACGGACTTAGATTCTAAGTCAGCTCAAAGAAGACAACGAGCTATACAACGTATGAAAGTTATTAAGCCTTTCGCAGATGGAAAAAACCCTCCTGAAGCAATGATTCTTGAAGTAGTTCCCGTCATTCCTCCTGAACTTCGTCCAATGGTTCAGTTAGATGGTGGTAGATTTGCCACTTCAGATCTTAATGACTTATACAGAAGATTAATTAACAGAAACAATAGGTTGAAAAAGCTTATTGAACTTGGAGCACCGGACATAATTATTAGCAATGAAAAAAGAATGTTGCAAGAGTCCGTTGATGCTTTATTTGATAACGGTAGAAGAGGACGTGCTGTTGCAGGTGCAGGTGGACGTGGTCTTAAGTCACTTTCAGATATGCTTAAAGGAAAACAAGGAAGGTTCCGTCAAAACCTACTTGGTAAAAGAGTTGACTACTCAGCAAGATCTGTAATTGTTGTTGGCCCTCATTTAGAACTACAACAATGCGGGCTTCCTAAAATGATGGCTTTAGAGTTATTTAAACCATTTGTGATGAAGAGACTTGTTGAGCTTGGGCTTGCTCAAAATATAAAATCAGCAAAAAGAATGGTTGAAAGATCAAGAGCTCAAGTCTGGGATGTATTAGCTGAAGTAATTGAAGAACATCCAGTTTTATTAAATAGGGCACCTACTTTACATAGGCTTGGTATTCAGGCATTTGAACCAATCCTTGTAGAAGGCAAAGCTATTCAAGTGCATCCTTTGGTTTGTGAGGCATTTAATGCTGATTTTGATGGAGACCAAATGGCAGTCCATGTTCCACTATCAGCAGAAGCACAAGCTGAAGCTAGAGTTCTCATGCTATCTACTAATAATGTTTTGTCACCAGCTTCTGGAAATCCTATTGTTTCTCCAAGCCAAGACATGGTTATTGGTCTTTATTACATTACTGAATGTCATGAAGATTTAGAAACTGCAAAATTTAACTTTGTTGATTTTAATGAAGCTCAAATTGCTTATGAAAGTGGACATATTGGGTTGCAAACACCAATTAATGTAAGGGTTGGAGATTTGGCTGGTAATCCAGAAATGCACTCTGAATTAAAAGGAAGGTTCTCAGAATTATTAACCGAACAGCCAATTGAGGGCAACAAGTTAACGAAAACTACTCTTGGTAGATTGCATTTCAATTCCATCATGCCTACTGATTTTCCATACATCCAGGCTTCTGTTAGAAAACCAGAAATGAAAAAAATAATTTCTGAAATTATTGAGCGTTACAATAAAGCGGAACTCAGAATATTTTTAGACTCAATGAAATCTGTAGGCTTTACATTTGGTGCCAAATCTGGTTTGACTGTTGCTATGAATGATGTAAAAACACCTCCAAGTAAAAATCAAATACTAGAAAAATATGAAACAGAAGCTGAAAAGGTTGAAAAATTATATTTAGATGACGTTATCACTGAAACTGAGCGTAAGCAAAAAATTATTGAGATATGGAATGAGGCCACAGATCAAGTTCAATATGCTATGAGTGCTGAGCTCGAAGCTGAACCGTTCAATCCAGTAGACATGATGGTTAAGTCCGGTGCTCGAGGAAATATGATGCAAGTAAGGCAATTAGCAGGAATGAGAGGCTTAGTTGCAAACCCTAAAGGTGACATAATTGAAAGACCGATAAAAAGTAACTTCAGGGAAGGTATGTCAGTACTTGAATATTTCATATCTACTCATGGTGCTAGAAAAGGTCTCGCTGATACAGCTTTAAGAACTGCAGACTCAGGTTATCTAACAAGAAGATTAGTAGATGTTGCTGCAGGAATTGTAGTTAAGGATTTAGGCGATGAAAATATTGATTGGCGTGGTACTAACAAAAAAGTTGTTATTGATGGAAAGTTAAGTAGATACTTACACTCAACATTGTATGGCCGTGTTTTAGCTGAAGATATAAAGATAGATAAAAAAGTAGTTGAGATGGAAAATGGCACAAAGCTTACTAAAGGTACTTACATAGATGCCGAAGTCCTTGATGGAATAGCAAAATCTGGCATAGAAGATGTAAATGTGTTGACTCCATTTAACTCTCTAAACCCAGAATCAATGGATCCTTTATGTTATGGATTTAGCTTGGCAACAGGAAAACCAGTTGAAGTTGGTGAAGCTGTAGGAATAATTTCTGCACAGTCTATTGGTGAGCCTGGAACACAATTAACAATGAGAACCTTCCATACAGGTGGAGTTGTAGGTTTGGATATTACATCTGGACTACCAAGGATTGTTGAATTATTTGAAGCAAGAACTCCAAAAGGAAAATCTGTGCTTTCTCCGATACAGGGAAAAGTTAAATCTGTAGAAGTAACACCAGAAGGCAACAGAAATGTAACTATAGGAAATGAAAAAGAAGATGTAGAATTACTTGTCTTAAGAAGACAGACTTTGCTTTCTAACCAAGGAGATTCGGTTGAAGCTGGACAGTCTTTGACAACAGGACCTAAAGATCCAAAAGAAGTTTTACAAATTAACGGTGTAAGAACTTGTCAAGAATACTTGGTTGGTGAAGTCCAAAAGACTTACAGAGATCAAGGAGTTGAGGTTCATGACAAGCATGTTGAAATGATAGTTCGCCAAATGTTAAGAAGGGTAAGGATTGTTAAATCAAACAATTCAGACTTTTTACCAAATGAACTTGTTGATTCAACATTATTTAGAAAGACTAATCAAGAGTTAGTCAAAGATGGAAAAGTTCCTGCTGAAGGAAGACCTGAGCTTATGGGTATCACAAAAGCTAGCCTTGCAACAGACTCATGGTTATCAGCAGCGTCTTTCCAAGAAACTACAAGAGTACTAACTGAAGCCGCAATGAAGAGAAGTAAAGACTCTCTTTCAGGCTTAAAAGAGAATGTTATTATTGGAACACTGATTCCTGCCGGAACTGGTTCCAATGCTTATCAAAGTATGAAACCTTCTCTTCCAGATGCACCTGAAGTTTCTGAATTAGGATTTATGGCTTCAACTTCTGAGGACTCAGAAGACGAAGCATTGCCAAATCCTGCACAATGGCTAGCTATGTTAGGTGATGAAAATGAAGTGGAGGATGAGTAAAAAACTTATAAAAATAAGGTTGTTGTAAGTTTAAATTCGTCATATACTTCTTTTTCGGTAAGCCAAATAAGTAAATTTTAGATTGGAATAACTATGCCTACAACGCAACAGTTGGTAAGAAAAGGTAGAAAGTCTAAAGTGTCGAAAGAAAAGACACCTGGACTAAAAGGATCGCCTCAACGTAGAGGAGTGTGTACTCGCGTTTACACTGTTACTCCAAAAAAACCAAACTCTGCTTTACGTAAAGTTTGTAGAGTTAGGCTTTCAACAGGTACAGAAGTGACCGCTTATATACCTGGTGAGGGTCATAATCTTCAAGAACACTCAATAGTTTTAGTCAGAGGTGGAAGAGTGAAAGACTTACCTGGTGTGAGATATAAAGTTATCAGAGGTGCTTTGGATACTGCTGGGGTGACAGATAGAAAACAAGCTAGATCTAGGTATGGAAGTAAAAAGGGCTAAGTAAATGAGAAGAGGACCATCACTTAAAAGAAAACCAAAACCTGACCCGATTTACAACAGTTTGTTGGTCTCTCAACTTATAAATCAAGTTTTACTTGATGGTAAAAAAGATTTGGCTAGCAATATTGTTTATTCCGCACTAGAGCTTGTTGAAAAGCAAACTGGTTCAGACCCATTAAACACACTAAAAGATGCTTTTGAAAATGTTAGGCCACAAATAGAAACAAAATCCAGAAGAGTTGGTGGAACAAACTACCAGGTACCTATGGAAGTTCCTCAAAGAAGAAGTACAACTTTAGCAATACGTTGGATGGTAGATTCCTCTAGAAAAAGAGGTGAAAACACCATGCATGAAAGACTAGGAAGAGAAATTTTAGATGCCAGTAATAAAACTGGTGCTTCAGTCAAAAAAAGAGAAGATGTTCATAAAATGGCAGAGTCAAATAGAGCCTTTGCTCACTACAGGTGGTAATCAATGACTAGAGAAGTAGATTTAAACAATTTAAGAAACATTGGAATTATGGCACATATTGATGCCGGTAAAACAACTCTTACTGAAAGAATCTTGTATTACACAGGTAAAACATACAAGATTGGTGAAGTCCACGATGGAGCCGCTGTTATGGATTGGATGGAACAAGAGCAAGAACGAGGCATTACTATTACTTCAGCTGCAACTACATGTAGTTGGAACAAGCACACAATTAATATAATTGATACACCTGGCCACGTTGATTTTACTGTCGAAGTTGAAAGATCTTTAAGGGTTCTTGATGGTGCAGTTGCAGTATTTGATGGTGTAGCAGGAGTTGAACCGCAGTCAGAAACTGTTTGGAGACAGGCAGATAAATATAATGTTCCAAGGATTTGTTTTGTTAACAAGCTAGATAGAACTGGTGCAGATTTTGATTTTGATGTTCAGTCAATCATAGACAGGTTAGAGGCGAAACCAGCAGTTCTCCATATTCCAATTGGGTCTGAAGCAGATTTTGTTGGTGTTATTGATTTAGTAGAAATGAAATCTCACACATGGTCTAAAGATGACGGTTCTGAGTGGGAAATAACAGATATTGCTGATGACATGCTAGAGGAAGCAAATACAAAAAGACAGGAGCTTCTAGATGTAGTTGCTGAAGCAGATGATGAGGTATTAGAAAAATACTTTGCTGATGAAGAGCTTACTGTTGAAGATATTAAAAAAGCTATTAGAAAAGGTACCTTAGAGGGCATGTTTGTTCCAGTACTTGCTGGAAGTGCATTCAAAAATAAAGGAGTTCAGCTTCTACTTGATGCTGTTGTTGATTATTTACCATCACCCCTTGATATCGAAGATGTAACAGGTTTTAAACCTGGAGATGAAGAAAATGAGATTTCAAGATCTCACAGTGATGAAGAGCCATTTTCTGCATTAGCTTTCAAAGTAGTTAGCGATCCACATGTAGGTAAGCTTACATATTTTAGAGTCTACTCAGGAACTCTTAACAAAGGGGACAAAGTTACCAATACTACAACAGGAAAAGAAGAGAGATTAGGAAGAATTTTAAGAATGCATTCCAACTCTAGAGAAGATATAGATTTTATTTGCGCAGGAGACATTGTTGCGGGTGTTGGCTTAAAGAATGCTAAAACTGGAGACACCTTATCAGACTCATCACAGTTAATTCAACTTGAGTCAATGACTTTTCCTGAGCCTGTTATTTCTGTAGCTATTGAGCCTAAATCAAAAGCTGATGAAGAAAAATTATCAGAAGGTTTACAAAAACTAGCTGAGGAAGATCCAACTTTCCGCGTTCAGTCTGATGAAGAAACCGGACAAACAATTATATCTGGAATGGGTGAATTACATTTAGACATCTTAGTTGATAGATTAAAGAGAGAATTTAAAGTTGAAGCAAATATTGGAAAACCTCAAGTAGCTTATCGAGAGGCTTTAAAGAAGAAAACAGATGTAGAAGCAAAATATATAAGACAAAGTGGTGGTCGTGGTCAATATGGTCACGTAATTATGGAACTAGAACCTATTGATGATGGGTATGAATTTGTAGATTTAATCAAAAGCGGAAGAATACCTAAAGAATACATACCTTCTGTAAATGCAGGAGTTGAAGCTGCAATGGAAACTGGAGTTCTAGCTGGATATCCATTAGTAAATATAAGAGCAACCCTTAAGGATGGAACTTATCATGACGTTGACTCTTCAGAAATGGCTTTTAAAATTGCTGGATCAATGGCACTTAAAGATGGTGCAAAAAAAGCTGGTGTTAAATTGCTCGAACCAGTTATGACTGTAGAGGTGGTAACACCAGAAGATTTCATGGGAGATGTTGTCGGAGATCTTTCCTCAAGAAGAGGAAAGATAGCTGAAATGGAGCAAAGAGGATCTGCAAAGGTTGTCAATGCTAAAGTACCGTTATCAGAAATGTTTGGATACGCAACTGATTTGCGTTCTCGAACTCAAGGCCGTGCAACATTTACGATGCAGTTTGATAGTTATGAAGACGTACCAGACAGCATAACTAAAGAAATAACTGCGAGTATTCGTGGAGTAGAGGTAGAAGTTTAAACCTTAAGAGGTTTAAATTTTAACAAAAAAGGAGAAAATATGTCAAAGGAAAAATTTGACCGTAGCAAGCCTCATGTGAACGTTGGTACAATGGGACACATTGACCACGGTAAAACCACATTGACGGCCGCTATTACAAAAGTCTTATCTGAAGCTGGTGGAGGAGACGCTACTGCTTTTGAAGATATTGACAAAGCCCCTGAAGAGAGGGAAAGAGGAATCACAATTCAGATAGCTCACGTTGAGTACGAAACTGAAAATAGACATTATGCTCACGTAGATATGCCTGGTCACGCTGATTATGTAAAAAACATGATTACAGGTGCTGCACAGGTTGATGGAGCAATTTTGGTTGTTTCTGCAGCTGATGGTCCTATGCCACAAACAAGAGAACACGTTCTACTTGCTAGGCAAGTAGGTGTACCAGCTATTGCAGTATTCCTTAACAAAGTCGATCAAGTAGATGATGATGAACTTTTAGATCTTGTAGAGATGGAAGTAAGAGAATTATTAAACGAGTATGACTTTCCAGGAGATGATGTCCCTGTAGTTAAAGGATCAGCACTTGCTGCTCTTGAAGGTAAAGAAGAAGGTGTCAATGCTGTTAAAGAATTAATGGATCAAGTTGATGCTTACATAGAAGAACCAACAAGAGTTGTTGACAAACCGTTTTTGATGCCTGTTGAAGACGTATTCTCCATTACTGGTAGAGGTACTGTTGTTACAGGAAGAATTGAACAAGGTATTGTTAACGTAAACGAAGAAGTCGAGATTGTTGGAATTAGAGAAACATCTAAATCAGTCTGTACTGGTGTTGAGATGTTCAGAAAACTTCTTGATGAAGGTAGAGCAGGTGACAACGTCGGTCTTCTCTTACGTGGAGTCGATAAAGAGGATGTTGAAAGAGGACAGGTTATTGCAAAACCTGGCTCAATTACACCTCATACAAAGTTTGAGGCAGAAGTTTATGTTCTTACTAAAGAAGAAGGTGGAAGACACAATCCATTTTTCAAAGGATATAGACCACAATTCTATTTCAGAACTACTGACGTTACTGGTGAAGTAACTCTTAGTGAAGGTACTGAAATGGTTATGCCTGGTGACAACGTTTCTATCTCTGTAGAACTCATTTCTCCAATTGCAATGGAAGAAGGAGTGAAGTTCGCAATTAGAGAAGGTGGTAGAACTGTTGGAGCTGGTCAGGTGACAAAAGTTATCGAGTAATAAAAATTAACCGGGAGTAGACTTCATACTCCCGGTTTTTTTTGAGGAAAAAATGGCAAAAGGACAACAAATTAGAATAAAGCTTAAAGCTTACGACAACTATGTTGTTGATGAATCTGCACGTAAAATTGCTGAAACAGTTCTAAAAACACAAGCAAAAGTTAAAGGTCCTGTGCCATTACCAACTCAAATACATAGATACTGTGTAATCAGGTCGCCTCACGTAGATAAAAAGTCGCGTGAACATTTTGAAATGAGAATTCATAAGCGACTAATTGATATAGTTGAACCAACCCCAAAGACTGTTGACTCTCTTATGAGACTTGATCTACCAGCAGGCGTTGAAGTAGAGATTAAATTATGAACACTTTAATAGCCAGAAAAGTTGGTATGACTCAGATATTTGATGAAAACTCCAAAGCTCTTGGAGTAACTGTTCTAGACGTTTCAGATTGTAGAGTAGTTCAGATTAAAAACAATGAATTAGATGGATACAGCGCAGCACAGCTTACAATAGGAACCAAAAAAAATTCTACCAAACCTCTCCAAAATCATTTTAAAAAATATAATTCTGAACCAGGCGAAATTGTTTTAGAAGTTGAAGTTGATGAAAGTTTCGAATTAGATCCTGGGGCAGTAGTGAAAGTTTCAGACGTGTTTGAGATTGGACAAAAAGTAGACATTTCTGGTATTTCAAAAGGAAAAGGATTCGCTGGAGTAATGAAAAGACATAATTTTTCAGGTCAAAAAGCTAGTCACGGTGTTCATAAAGTTCATAGAGCAGGTGGTTCCATTGGTAATGCTTCATATCCAGGACATGTATTTAAAGGTCAAAAAATGGCTGGAAGAATGGGAAATGAAAAGTCAACGATTCAATCAGTCACCATTGTTGGGCTCAATGAAGAAAAAAATTATTTATTGGTAAATGGTTCAGTGCCTGGCAACAAGGGAAACATTGTAAAAATTCAAAAAGCTGTAAAGGTTAAGCAATGAGTGTTAAATTAGATACCTTAAATACAAAAGAAAACAAAGTTTCAAAAAAACAGTACAAATTTGAACCTATTGAAGAAATAAACATTGGCCTTTTGCATCAAGTAGTAAAGGGAAGTAGAACAAACTTTAGAAACAACACTGCTTCAGTTAAAACTAGGGCTCAAGTTTCTGGTACTGGTGCAAAACCTTGGGCGCAAAAAGGAACAGGACGTGCACGTCAAGGTTCTTTAAGATCTCCACAATTTGTTGGTGGTGGTGTTGCTCATGGTCCTGGAACTAGGGTATATAAAGACAGGACACCAAAAAAAATGAAAAGCAAGGCATTAGCAATGGCGATTTCTCAAAGAATTTCAGAAGAATCGGTTTTTGTAATTGACGGGAATGGTATAGATTCTCCATCTACTAAATTAGCTGCTTCAGCTTTAAAAGAATTTGATATTAAAAGAAGCTTTACATTGGTTTATTCTGATGAGGACGAAGTTTTATTCAAATCATTCAGAAACTTGGAAGATTCAAAATTAGTTTCTGTAAGTAAAGTTGCTGCAATTGATATTATATCAACCGATGATACAATTTTTTCTGCAAACGCTATCACAAAATATTTAGGGGATGAATAATGAAATACCTTGAAGATGTATTGATTGCACCTGTGATTTCTGAAAAGTCTTATGATAGAATTTCTGACTCAAATTCTTATACATTTTTTGTTCACCCAAAAACCGATAAGCCTCAAATCAAAAAAGCTGTTGAACAAATGTTTGATGTGAACGTACTCAGAGTTAACACAATGTACCGCAAAGGTAAGAAGAAAAGATTTGGATATGTTTTTGGCCAGCAAAGTACTAGAAAAATAGCTATAGTTACACTTTCTGAAGGTGAAACTATTGAGGCTTTTGGAGTTTAATTATGGGATCAAAAAAAATTAGACCAGTAACTCCAGGAATGAGAGGACAGGTTTCAACAGACTTTAAAGATATTACAAAAAAGAAGCCTGAAAAATCGTTGCTACAGTCTAAAAAATCTTCTGGTGGAAGAAATAATAAGGGTCGAATTACATCTCGCCATAGAGGCGGAGGACATAAACAGAAATATAGAATTATAGATTTTAAGAGAATTAAAGATGGGATTCCAGCTAGAGTAGCTGGAATAGAATATGATCCAAACAGAAATGCAAGAATAGCACTTCTTCATTATGTCGATGGTGAAAAAGCTTATATCATTGCTCCAGATGGTGTTCAAGTTGATTCAATTATCGAGTCAGGTTCTAAAGCAGATATAAAAGACGGAAACTGTCTTCCATTGAGAAATATTCCTGCTGGTACATTTGTTCATGCTGTTGAGTTAAGACCTGGTGGGGGAGCTAAAATGGCTCGATCTGCAGGATCTTCAGTACAGTTAATGAGCAAAGAAGGCGACACAGCATTATTAAGACTTCCATCTGGTGAAATGAGAAATGTTCCTATGGACTGTAGAGCAACTGTCGGAACCGTTGGTAATGCAGAGGCAGAATTAACAAAGTTAGGAAAAGCTGGACGAAATAGATGGAAAGGTGTTAGGCCACAGACTAGAGGTGTTGCTATGAACCCAGTTGACCACCCACTTGGCGGTGGAGAAGGTAAATCTTCTGGAGGCCGTGTTCCTGTAAGCCCATGGGGAAAACCAGAGAAGAAGACTAGAAAGAAAAATAAATACAGTAAAAAGTCAATTGTTAGAGGTAGATCTCAAAAGGGAAGAAACTAATATGTCAAGAAGTTTAAGAAAAGGACCATTTGTTGACGAGCATCTTCTAAAAAAAGTAGAAGAAGCTCAAAATACTGGAAACAAGGGAGTCATAAGGACTTGGAGTCGTCGCTCAACTGTTGTTCCTGAAATGGTTGGTTTAACAATAGCTGTACACAATGGAAGACAACATTTACCAGTATTTATAACAGAAGCAATGGTTGGTCACAAACTTGGAGAGTTTTCACCAACAAGAACATTTAAAGGACATCCAGGACAAAGCTAATGGAAAAAACAACAGTAAAAGCACAAAGTAAATATTTAAGGCAATCTCCTTATAAAATGAGACTTGTTTTAAACCTCATTAGAGGGCTTGAAGTTCAAGATGCTTTAAATGTATTAACTTTTACAAAAAGAAAAGCAGCAACTGAAATAAAACAACTCCTCGAAAGTGCTATCGCAAATGCTGAAGCAAACTATAATTTAAATTCGTCTGATTTATATATTTCAAAAGCAATTGCTAATGAAGGGCCAACACTAAAAAGATTTAGACCACGTGCAAGAGGTAGAGCTGGAAGAATTAATAAAAGAACTACCCATTTACTAATTGAGTTAGAAAGTGTGGGTGAGTAATGGGTCAAAAAACACATCCATACGCATTTAGAATTGGTATTGTAAACGACTGGAAATCTCGTTGGTTTAACAGCAAAGATTACAAAGACTTAGTTAATCAAGATTATCAAATTAGAGATTTTCTATCACGACAGCTTCCCAAGGCTGCTGTCTCTCGTATCGACATTGAAAGAAGAGACAAAGGTGGAACATTGACTGTAGACATACATACAGCTAGACCAGGAGTTGTAATCGGCCGAAAAGGTGTTGAAGCAGACAGGTTAAGAAAAGGTATTGAAAAGCTATCTAAGCAGCCAGTAAAGCTAAATATTATAGAAATAAGAGAAGCAGAATTAGACGCCCAACTTTTAGCTAGAGGAATAGCAGACCAATTAGAAAACAGAGTAGCTTTTAGAAGAGCTATGAAAAGAGCTGTTACTGCTGCATTAAAAGCTGGTGCTGAAGGTGTCAGAGTTGAATGTTCAGGCAGACTCGGTGGAGCAGAAATGGGAAGAAGAGAATGGTATAGAGAAGGAAGAGTGCCTCTACACACATTACGTGCCGATATAGATTTTGGAAGAGCAGCAGCACACACTACAGTCGGCGCAATAGGTGTAAAAGTTTGGGTTTATAAAGGCGATGTTGTTGGTTCAAACAAGCTTAGACAAGAAAAAATATCTGCGGAAGCAAACCTAGCTAGTGGCGGTCCAGCAGCTGGAAGAGTTAAATCAGTTAAATCAAGAGCGGAAGCTGCTGTTGGAGAAAAGAAAGATTCAAAAATTCTAGAAGCTGGCGGTGGTAAAAAAGCTAATGAGGAACAAGCATCAAAGATAGTTGAAGCTGGTGGAGGTAAAAAAATTACCAAAGAAGACGCTCAAGCAAAGTTTGAAGAAGAAAAATCAATTTTAGAAGAAGAGTAAAAATATGTTAATGCCAAAAAAAACAAAATATAGAAAGTCTTTTCGAGGAAGAAGAAAAGGGAATTCAAAAGGTGGAAATTTTGTTTCCTTTGGTGATTTTGGTTTGCAAGCAGTTGAAACCTCGTACGTTACTGGAAGACAAATAGAAGCTGCAAGAATTACAATTACACGAACCATGAAACGTGGTGGTAAGGTATGGATTAATATATTTCCTCACAAACCTATAACAAAAAAACCTGCAGAAGTGAGAATGGGATCTGGTAAAGGTAATGTTGAATATTATGTTGCTGTAGTAAAACCTGGACGTATACTCTTTGAAATATCCGGTGTGTCAGAGGATGTTGCTCGTGAAGCAATGAGAAAAGCAGGTCATAAACTTCCAATGAAAACTAAATTTGTTATGAGGGATAACGTATGAGTGTTAATGACTTAAGAGAACTTTCTGTTCAAGAATTAGAAAATAAAATAGTTGATTTAAAAAAAGAACTTATGGACTCAAGATTCGCACTTGCAACAAGCCAAATTGAAGACACTTCTGTTTTTAAAAAAATTAAAAAGGAAATTGCACAAGCAAACACAGTTTTAACTGAAAAACAAAATGAACTAAATAATGAGGTAACTGAATAATGGAAAATATGGAAAGATCATCAAGAAAAGTAAGGACTGGAATAGTAGTTTCTGATGCTCGTGAAAAAACCGTTACAGTTGCAATAGAACTTCAATTTCCTCATCCAAAATATAAAAAAATTGTTAAAAAGACAAGAAAATTACATGCTCACGATGAAAGTTTTGAAGCAAAAGTTGGAGACACAGTCAAAATAATGGAAACTAAACCATTTTCTAAAACAAAAAAATGGCGTGTTACTGAAGTAGTGGAGAGGGCAAGATGATTCAAAAAGAATCTAGGCTTAAAGTTGCTGACAACTCTGGTGCAAAAGAAGTACTCTGTATCAAAGTTAAAGGAAGCTCTCGAATTAGATATGCTGGACTAGGAGATACATTTGTTGCAACAGTCAAAGATGCTATTCCTGGTGGTCAAATCAAAAAAGGTGACATAGTTCAAGCTGTTGTTGTTAGGACTAAGAAGGAAACAAGAAGAAAAGATGGTACATATATACGTTTTGACGAAAATGCATGTGTAATTATTAACGAACAAGAGCAACCACGAGGTACAAGAATTTTTGGACCAGTTGGTAGAGAATTAAGAGAAAAAAAGTTTATGAGAATAGTATCTTTAGCTCCGGAGGTTTTGTAATGAAAATTCAAAAAGGAGATATGGTAAAGGTAATATCTGGAAAAGATGCTGGAAAAGAAGGCAAAGTTCTTCAAGCATTTCCAAAAAAAGGAACCGTCCTAGTTGAAGGTGTTAATGTAAATAAAAAACATCAAAAACCACAAGGTCAAACTATGCAAGGTGGGGTTATTGATAAAAGTATGCCAATAAACGTATCTAATGTTGCATTAGTTGTAAAAAAGAAATCAGGACGAGTTGGTTATAAGTTTGATAAAAATGGCAAGAAATACAGAATATTAGCTCAAACAGGTGATGAAGTATGATTCCTAGATTAAAAGAACAATTTAACACCGAACTAAAGAAAAAAATTATGTCTGAACTTCAATTGGGTAACGTAAATGAAATACCTAGTCTTGAAAAAATAATAATTAACATTGGTGATGGGAAAGCAGCTACTGATGGTAGAGCGCTTGAATCAATGGTTGATGAATTAACCGCAATTTCTGGACAAAAACCAGTCATAAGAAGAGCAAAAAAATCAATTGCAGGATTCAAAATTAGAGAAGGAATGCCGATTGGTACATCTGTTACCTTAAGAGGTGACAGAATGTGGGAATTTTATGATAGGTTTGTACAAGTTGTTGTACCAAGAATTCGTGACTTTAGAGGTTTCAGTAAAAAATCGTTTGATGGAAACGGAAATTATACACTTGGATTAAATGAACAATTAGTCTTTCCTGAAGTTGAGTATGACAAAGTTAGAGATATCAGAGGAATGAACATTACAATTTGTACTTCTGCTAACGATAACGAAAAAGGTTATGTATTATTACAATCGCTAGGATTTCCATTTAGGGAGAATTAATTATGGCAAAAACAAGCAAAATAGTTAAAAATAATCAAAGGAAGAGAGCAATCTCTGTCTATGCTGAAAGACGTCAAGAGTTACTTAAGATTATTAAAGATCCTAATACTTCATATGATGAAAAGCGCGAAGCTCAAAAAAAGATTGCAAAAATGCCTAGAGATGCTTCTGCTACAAGACATCGTAATCGATGTGAAGTAACGGGTAGACCCAGAGGTACCCTCAGAAAATTTGGTATGTCAAGAAATACATTTAGAGATTTGGCACTAAAAGGTGAGTTGCCTGGCATTAAGAAAGCTTCCTGGTAAAAATGAATTCAGACCCAATTTCAGATTTTCTTACAAGAATAAGGAATGCATCAATGGTTAGTAAACCATCTGTTTCCGTTCCACATTCGAAGTTTAAATTAGAACTTTCTAAACTTTTAAAGGATGAAGGATATATAAGCGAAGTTAAAGTTTCTGGAGATGGTTCTGATAAACAAATAGAAATAGATTTAAAGTATTCTGAAAGCGGTTCACCGGTTTTAGCTGGATTAAACAGGCTTAGTAAACCAGGAAGAAGGCTTTACGTAGGGTCTGATTCACTACCAAGAAATAATGGTGGATTAGGAACTGTTATAGTTTCAACTTCAAGAGGTTTATTACCTGATTCTGAAGCTCGAAAAAGAAAACTTGGTGGAGAATTAATTTGTGAGGTTTGGTCATGAGCAGGATTGGAAATAAACCAATTGAAATACCTGAAAAAGTAGAATTAAAAATCGATAGTAATTTAATAACTGTTAAGGGCCCTAAAGGCGAGCTTACAGTTGAAATTGTTGATGACAGAATAAATTATGAAGTTAATGAAAACATTTTAAATTTTTCTAGAAGTTCTGAAGTTGCTGAAGTTAGAAGTCTTCATGGATTATATAGATCTTTAATCGCAAACAATATTCAAGGCGTTTTGGAAGGCTATAAAAAGACTTTATTATTGCAAGGTGTTGGACATAGAGCAACTTTGAAAGGTAGTGATATTGAGATTCTTTGTGGATTTTCACATCCTGTAATTTTCAAAAAGGTTGAAGGTATTAATTTTGAAGTGCCAGATCAAAATACGATAATTGTCTCTGGAATCGACAAGGCACTTGTTGGACAAGTATCAGCAAACATTAGAGCTATTAAACCACCTGAGCCATACAAGGGTAAAGGCATTAGGTATGAAGGTGAATATGTTAGAAGAAAAGCAGGTAAAGCTGCAGTAACAGCTGGAGCATAAAAAAATATTATGAAAGTTAAAGACAGAAGACAACACAGAAAAATACGAATTAGAAAAAAAATTAACGGCACGGCTTCTGTTCCACGTCTTGCTGTTTTTAAAAGTAATTACAATATATATGTACAGGCTATAGATGATTTAAATCAAGTAACAATAGCATCAGCAAGCACTCTTTCAAAAGAAATTAAATCCAAAAATCTATCAGTTGATTCCTCAAAAGAGGTTGGAGAACTTATAGGTAAAAAGTTAAATGAACTTAATATTTCAAAAGCAGTTTTTGATAGAGGTGGTTATGTATATCACGGTAGAGTTAAATCTTTAGCAGATGGAATTAGAGAAAAAGGAATTGAATTTTAATGGCTGAACTAGAACTCCAAGAAAGTGTAATTCACATTAACAGAGTCGCCAAAGTTGTAAAAGGTGGAAGAAACTTTGCATTTACCGCTCTTGTAGCAGTTGGAGATGGAAATGGAAGGGCTGGAATTGGTTATGGTAAAGGTTCTGAAGTTCCACAAGCTATTCAAAAAGCTATAGAAAATGCTAAAAAAAACATTCAAGATATTCCAATGGCAGGTTCAACAATTGTTCATACCATAATTGGAAAGCATGGATCTTCCAAGGTTCTTCTAAAACCGGCAGCTCCTGGTACAGGAGTTATTGCAGGAGGTGCAGCTAGGCAGGTACTTGAAGTTGCAGGTGTTAAAGACATACTTGCAAAATCTTTAGGTTCACCTACTCATCTCAATGTTGCTAAAGCAACAATCAATGGCTTATTAAATCAAAGAACACCAGACATTGTTGCTGGACTAAGGGGTAAAAAACCATCCGAGGTAGCACCAGCTGGTTTAGTTCAAGCATATGAAAAAACTAAAGCTGAAAAAAAAGTAAAGGTAGTAGATGAAAGTTAAAATTACTTTAAAAAGAAGCTTAATCGGGCAAAAACCAAAAGCTCGAGAGACTGTAAGGAGTTTAGGTCTTAAGAAAATTAATTCTACAACCGAAAGAGAACTCAACCCAATGGTTGATGGTATGCTTCACAAAATTAAACATTTAGTAGAAATAGAAGAGATTAAATAAAATGAAAAAACTTAGATTTCATCATTTGAAACCAACCCCTGGATCTACAAAACAAAAATTAAGAAAAGGTAGAGGAGAGTCAGGTAAAAGAGGAAAAACTGCAGGTCGAGGTACTAAGGGTACAGGTGCAAGAAAAACAGTACCAGCATATTTTGAGGGAGGTCAAATACCTCTATATAGACGTATTCCTAAAGTGAGGGGTATTGGTAATCCTGCAAAAATGGCATATGTTGTTGTCAATGTCAGTGAATTAGAAGAAAAGAATTTAGAAGGTGAAGTCACTCCTGATACATTAAGAGAGATGGGGCTAACTAGAAAAAAAGGTTTAGTAAAAATATTAGGTGATGGTCAAATCACTAAAAAAATAGATTTGAAAGTTCATGCTATAAGTGAAGTCGCTAAAAGCAAAATTGAAAGTGCTGGCGGTACTGTAGAAATTATTAAAGAGTAATTATGCAACTATCTATTTTTAGATATATTTTCAAAATTCCAGATTTAAGAAAAAGAATTCTATTCACCTTATTCATGTTTGCTGTTTATAGATTAGGAGCTGCTGTGCCAGTACCAGGTGTAGATCTCGATGCTGTACAGAGACTTACAGATTCTGGGTCACAGGCCGGTATCTATGGGTTGCTTAATTTATTTTCTGGTGGAGCATTAGAGACTTTTTCAGTATTTGCTCTTGGAATAATGCCTTACATAACTGCAAGCATTATTCTCCAGTTGTTAACTGTTGTAATCCCAAGGTTGCAAAAACTTCAAGAGGAGGGTGAGTCGGGCAGGAAAGTTATCACCCAATGGACAAGGTATATAACTGTTGTTTTAGCCCTTTTACAATCTACAGCATTAACTTACTTATTTTCTAGAGGAAGTTTAACTGGAGGAATCTCATTGATTCCAAACTATACACCATCTCGAGTTGGGCTAATAGTCCTAACCATGACTGCTGGTACTGCATTTATTATGTGGATTGGCGAGCTTATTTCTCAACGAGGTGTAGGCAATGGTATGTCTTTAATAATTTTTGCCAGCATAGTCAGTCAGTTACCTTCTCAGTTTGGAAGTTCTTATCAAGTAACAGCTGGTCAAGGAAGAGTTGGCCAATTTGTGTTTCTTATGGTCATGTTCATACTTATGATTGTTGGAATTATTTATGTAGAACAAGGTCAAAGAAGAATTCCTATACAGTTCGCAAAACGAGTTAGAGGAAGAAAAGTTATGGGTGGTCAAAGCACATATATCCCATTAAAAGTTAATAGTGCTGGAGTTATTCCAGTAATATTTGCGACTAGTATTTTGTTTTTCCCTGCTTTAGTAGCTACTTCCTTACCTCAAGACAATAATGTTACAGCCGCAATTAGAAATTGGATTGATGTTAATTTAGCTAACTCTCAGGGGACAACTTGGTTTTATGTTTTCTTTCTTGGTATATTGATTATTTTCTTTACATATTTTTATACAACTATCCAATTTGATCCTGTTCGTCAGTCAGACATGATTAGAAGACAGGGTGGCTTCGTGCCTGGAGTCAGACCTGGAATTTCTACTACAAATTATCTTTCACATATTATTAACAGAATTACCCTTCCAGGATCCGTGTTTTTAGCTTCAGTTGCAGTCCTTCCCTCAATAGCGTCTGTGATATGGGACATACCTCTTGGATTTAGTGGTATTTCAATTCTTATTACAGTTGGTGTAGCTTTGGAAACTATGAAGCAAATTGAGAGCCAATTAAGTATGCGAAACTATGAAGGATTTATTGATTGAGCAATTTAGTAATCTTTCTAGGACCGCCTGGTGCTGGAAAAGGGACTCAAGCAGTATCAATAGCTAAAGAAAAAAATCTTGCTCACATATCAACTGGTGACATGCTTCGCGAGCATGTAAGCAAGGAAACAGAGCTTGGAAAAATTGCCAAAAATATACTCGAGGAAGGTAAACTTGTTCCAGATTCTTTGGTAATTGAGATGTTGCAAGAAAGACTTCTTTCGAGTGATTGTGTTAACGGAGCAATACTTGACGGCTTTCCCAGAACAATTGCACAAGCAGAAAGTCTAGACAAAATAAGCGACGGATTTAAAATTTCTAAAGTTATCGTTTTTGAAGCTGATCGTGATGAGCTAATTAAAAGAATTTTAAATAGAGGTGAAACTAGTGGTAGGAGTGATGACACCGAAGAGTCCGTAAGTGTCAGACTTGAAGTCTTTGAAGAAGATACTGCTCCTCTAATTGAATACTATGAAACAAAAAATTTAGTTGCAAAGATAAATGCGGTTGGGAAAGTTGAAAATATTTATAATTTAATACTGAAAGAATTTGCATAAATAATGCTTACATATAAAACTTCTGAAGATTTTGAGAAGATGGCAAGAGCAGGCAAAGTAGTTTCAAATATACATTACGAAATTTACAATTCAACTAAACCTGGAATGACATATAAAGACCTAGATGATATTGCTAAAAATATTGTAGAAAATTCAAATGTTCAATCAAGTTTTTTTGGTTATGCACCCCCTGGACATGATCCTTATCCTGCTTATATTTGTTCCTCGCCAAATGACGCAATAGTTCATGGGATACCTAACGATACAATCATAAATGAAGGTGACTTAATTTCTATAGATGTTGGAGTATCATTTGAGGGTTTTCATGCTGACGCTGCCTTTACTTATGGTGTTGGAGAAATCTCAAGTGAGAACAAGTTTCTAATTGAAACCACTAAGCATGCGTTAAATGAAGCAGTAAAACTAGTTAAAGATGGGCAAAAATTAGGAACAATTGGATATAAAATTGACAAAATAGCAACACGGAAAAACCTTGGTAATGTAAAAAATTATGTTGGACACGGCATTGGCCAAGAAATGCATGAGGAACCACAAGTACCCCATTATGGTAAAAAAAATACAGGCTTTGAATTAAAAACAGGAATGGCTATTTGTATTGAACCTATGTTTAATTTAGGCTCTGAAGAAACAATGGTAGATGAAGACGGATGGACAGTTAAGACAACAGATGGTCAAAATTCAGCCCATTGGGAACATACGATAGGATTAACCGAGGAAGGGACACGTGTTTTTACAGAAAACTTATTTTAATTTTGTGTTTGTAATAGTTTCAAATCGCACTAATCTAGTAAATCGGTCACATAATCAAGGCTAATTTTGGTAGAAAAAGAAAAAAACATAATTAAAGTTCAAGGAACGGTTATGGAAACTCTCCCAAACGCCTCTTTTAAGGTTCAACTTGAAAGTGGTGCAGAAATTTTAGCCCATGTGTCTGGAAAAATGAGAATGAGGTACATAAGGATTTTACCTGGGGATACTGTTGAAATGGAAGTTTCACCATATGATCCCACAAGAGGTAGGATAATTTGGAGACATAAATGAAAGTTAAATCTAGCGTTAAAAAGAGAGGCCCTAACGATCAAATCGTGAGAAGAAAGGGCAAACTTTACGTAATAAACAAAAAAAATCCTCGTCATAAGCAGAGGCAAGGTTAAGTTTTAATGGCACGTATTTCAGGTATAGATATTCCAAGAGAAAAAAGGGTAATCGCATCACTACGTTACATACACGGTGTTGGTGCAAAAAGAGCAGACGATATCTGCACAGACCTCAATATTGATCCAAGTACACGCGTTAGCAATTTAACAAATGATGAAGTTGCGCAAATTAGAAAGTACATTGAGGCAAATTTCAGAGTAGAGGGTGATCTTAGAAGAGACGTATCACAAAATATTAGAAGAAAAACTGAAATTGGCACTTATCAAGGTTTAAGACATAGAAAAGGTCTGCCTGTTAGAGGTCAAAGAACTCATACAAATGCTAGGACAAGAAAAGGTCCTAGATTTGCTATAGCTGGTAAGAAGAAAGCATTGAAATAATGGCTGATCAAAAAACTAAAAAGAAAGTCAAAAAAAATGTACCTGCTGGAGTAGCACATATAAAAGCAAGTTTTAACAATACAATTATAAATATATCAAACCCATCTGGTGAAACTATAGTTTGGACATCTGGTGGCTCGGTTGGCTTTAAGGGTTCAAGAAAGTCTACTCCTTATGCTGCACAAGTAGCAGCTGAGGAAGCTGTTAGAAGAGCTACTGAGTATGGAGTTCAAAAGCTAGACATAATAATTAGTGGTACAGGTGCAGGTAGAGAAACAGCTGTAAGAACTTTACAAAACATGGGTATGGATGTTGGAACAATCAAAGACATTACCCCAACGCCCCATAATGGCTGTAGACCAAAGAAGAGAAGAAGAGGATAATGGCAAGGTATACAGGACCTAGAGTTAGAGTTTCAAGAAGAATTGGATTTAATGTTTTTGAAAATAGAAAAGGTGATAAAGCACTTCAAGATAGGCCTTATCCACCAGGTGAGAATGGTCGAAAACGAGTTAGAGAAACAGATTATGGTACACAGTTAAAAGAAAAACAAAAAGTACGATACATGTATGGTGTTCTTGAAAAACAGTTTAGAAATTATTATAAAGAAGCTACAAGAATGCCTGGTATTACTGGTGAAAACCTCCTTATACTTCTTGAGTCAAGGTTAGACAATGTTATATATAGAGCTGGGTTTGCTTCAACAAGGCCTCAAGCAAGGCAGTTAGTATCTCATAGGCACTTTAAGCTAAACGGTAAATTTGTTGATGTTCCTTCACACAAGGTTAAACCAGGGGATGTTATTGAGATCAAAGAAGCAAGCAATGATTTAATTATTATCCAACATACTATTGATACTGGACAGGACAATGTAATACCTAGCTGGTTAGATGTAGATAATAAAAAGAAATCTGTAAAAATTAATGCTGAACCTTCTAGGGGTGATGCAAGTTCGCAGATTGAAGAACAGTTAATAGTAGAGCTTTATTCGAAGTAAACATTTGAGAGGAGAAATAAAATGTTAATGTTACAAAGACCTGAAATTACCCAGGAAGAGCTTGGTAAAAACAGAACACAGTTTGTAATCGAACCCTTAGAACCAGGATTTGGTCTTACCTTAGGCAATACAATGAGAAGAGCGTTGCTTTCTAGAGTTCCAGGAGTAGCTGTAACTGGAATCAAAATTGATGGCGTAAATCATGAATTTACATCAATACCAGGAGTTGTAGAAGACGTTTTGGACTTACTTCTAAATTTAAAAAGACTAGTTCTAAAGGTTGATGATCAAGAAAGTCATACACTTACTGTTAAAGCCAAAGGTCCAGGAGATGTTCTAGCAGCACAAATCCAATGTCCTGCTGGAGTTGAAGTTGTGAATACTGATTTGAAAGTATGCACATTGTCAGACAGCTCTACTCTTGATATGGAAGTTTCAATAGCACATGGAGTTGGTTATAGATTGGCTGATAAAAATAAAACAAGCGATTCAAACTTCATACCAATTGACTCTATTTTTTCTCCAATTGTAAAAGTGAGCTATGCTGTTTCACCTACACAGGTGGGACAAGTAACTGACTATGATAAGTTAACTTTAGATGTTGAAACTGATGGTTCAATTGAGCCAAGCGAAGCAATTTCATCAGTTGGAAAAACTCTTGGTGAATTATGGAAGCTTTTTGCAGACATTGATGAAGGGGTTGGATTAGAACTTGGAGAATTAACTATTTCTGAAGGAAGTTCTCCTGATCTTTCATTATCAGTTGATGCATTAGATTTATCTGAAAGACCAAGAAATTGTCTTGGTAGAGAAAATATAACTACAGTTGGTCAAATCCTTGAATATACAGAAGATGATTTGCTAAATCTAACAAACTTTGGACAAAAAAGTTTAGATGAATTAGTTGCAAAGCTTGATGAGCTTGGACTTAGCCTTCCAACGAGTTCTGATCTTGACTCAGGAGATATGGCTGATGCCTAAACCTACTAAAGGTAAGAGGCTTGGAGGTTCATCTTCACATGAGGATCAAATTATTAGTAATTTGATCAGTGCTTTAATTGAACATGAAAAAATTGAAACAACAGTTACAAAAGCTAAAACTGTAAAGCCTTATGCAGAAAAGGTTATTACAAAAGCAAAGAGTGGCACTCTTCATGATAGAAGACAAGTGTTAAAAATGATTCAAAACAAATCTGTTGTTGCAAAACTTTTTGATGAAATTGGTCCGAAGTATGAAGACAGAAACGGTGGATATACTAGGATTACAAGAACTACATATAGACAAGGTGATGGCACAGAGCTAGCTGTATTAGAACTAGTTTAAATTTGAATTCTTTAAAAGATATCTGGTCACAATTTCAAAAATTTATTAGATTAAATCAAGATGTGTTTGTCAGATTCAGTAATGATAGATATGAGTCTGGAAACTCACTTATAGTAGTGCTGGTAAGCCTTCTAAGTATTTATGTTCCTTTTATCCTAAATTCAAGCTCAACAAACATTAGCGATATTGTTTTTTATGGATTAGTAGACGGTGTTTTTGCTTGGTTGTTTGCAACTCTTGCTTCATGGTTTTTATTAACTAGGGCATTTAATACGATTATTGAAATTACTAATCTTTTAATTTTTACAGGTTACACTCATGGGCTTCTCTGTATTTTTGGGATAGTTATTTTTATTAATAATTACTTTTCTATTCCGCAAAATATATTTCAACTTTTAACTTTATTAATATTTGGTTGGATGTATATTGTATTAACTAAAGCACTTGCAACGGCCTTCCTTCTTGAAAAAAGAACATCAAGTATTGCCTCTGTAACATTTTTAGCTATTTTAATATTTTTTTCTGATCCAATTCGTATTTTTGTTTAATGCAAAACTACAAGTTAATTATTTCCTACGATGGAACTAAATTTCATGGTTTTCAAATACAAAAAGATAAGATAACCGTACAAGGGGAATTCCAAAAAGCATTAGAAATATTTACTGAAAAATATGAATTGAATTACTCTGGCAGAACTGATGCAGGTGTCCATGCCAAAGCACAAGTAATAAACATAAAAACAGAATTAGCCATTAACAACAAAACAATAAATTCTTTAAATAAAATTTTAGGTTCCAAAATCTCTATAAATTCTTTTAAGACAGTAAATGACAGCTTCCACGCTAGGTATGACGCATTTGAGAGAACTTATAAATATTTTTTGTCAGATATTAATCAGCAATATCCTTATTTAAGCAATCACTCTTATATTTATTCAAAGAAATTAGATTTAAAAAAACTAAACTATGTATCACGGGTGTTTGTAGGTGAACATAATTTTTCTTCTTTTTCAAAACTTGATGTAAATAAAAACCCAAATAGACAAATATACAAGAGCAACTGGGTAAAAAAGCGTGATTATTTTGAGTATACAATTACTGGTAACTCTTTTTTGAGAAACATGGTGCGTAATTTAGTTGGTGTTCAAATAGCTTATTGTGAGGATAAAGTCACATATAATGAAATATCTAAAAATCTTCTTAACCCTAAAGAAGAAAGGCTAAACTACATAGCTCCTCCAAATGGCTTAGTCCTTTGGAATGTTAAATACTAGTTTTCATAAATATAAATGCACTTTATACTAGTAGTTCGTTACAATTCAAAAAGATTGATAAATGAATACTAAAACAACATTTAAAGGCATAGAGGCTTCTGAGCGCGAATGGCACTTGGTTGATGCATCTGGACTACCTATAGGTCGCTTAGCGAGTGAATTAGCTCAAATATTACGTGGTAAGCACAAACCACAGTATGCTCCCCATTTAGATGTCGGTGATCACGTTGTTGTAATAAATGCAGGAAAAATTGCAATTACTTCAAAAAAACCTGAACAAAAAATGTATCATTCTCACTCTGGTTATCCTGGAGGAATAAAGTCTGAAAGTTTTAATTCACTAAGACAAAGAAAGCCTGAAAAAATAATAGAAAGAGCAGTATGGGGAATGCTTCCAAAAAATCGACTTGGAAGAGCTGTACTAAAAAAGTTACATATTTATCCTAGTGCAAACCATCCTCACCAAAGCCAAAACCCAAAAGAATTAGTTTTTAACATAAAGAAAGTTGATGAAAATGCCTGATAGTTTTTACGGAACTGGAAGAAGAAAATCTTCTGTAGCAAGAGTAACTATTACTGAAGGAAACGGCAATTTTACATTTAATGGTAAAGATTTAGCACAATATTTTCCAAGCCCGTCAATGAAAATGACAATAGAAAAACCGTTTAAGGTGGTTTCTCTTGAAGGTAAATTTGATATGGTCGTTAATGTAAGCGGAAGTGGACTTTCTGCACAATCAGATGCAGTAGCTCTTGGAATATCCAGAGCATTAATCAAAATGGATCCTGAACTAAGGCCAAAACTTAAGAAGGCAGGACTTCTAACACGAGATGCTCGCAAGGTCGAAAGAAAGAAATACGGTCTTAAAAAAGCTAGAAGAGCTGAACAGTTTACTAAGAGATAAAAAACAAATTGAAGAAATATTTCGGTACCGATGGAATCCGAGGTATTCCAAATAAAAATTTAACCAAAAAAATAGTTGCTAATGTTGCCTGTTCTGTTGAGGATATTTTACAACCAACTTCTGTTGCTGTAATTTTAGATACCCGTGATTCTTCATTAGAAATATTAGATTGGATCTGTGAAGGATTTTCAGAAAATATTGAAGTAATTAATTATGGTATATTACCTTCTGGATCTATGCCCGTATTGCTAGAAAATTTTGGACATAATCTTGGAATCATAATTTCAGCTTCACATAATCCGAGTGAATATAACGGTATTAAATTAATTGACGAAAATGGTTCTAAGCTTCAAGACGAAATTGAAATTAAAATTGAAGCGAATATAGAAAATATTCTTTTGCCAAGTGCACACACTAGTTATAAAGAATCTGAAGAGGGATTTAAAGTTTATTTTGAGTTTCTTAACCAGATTCTTGATTTTGACTTAACATCTTTTGATTTACTTATTGATAGTGCAAATGGTTCTGCATACAAAATAATCGATGAGTTATTAAAAGACAGTGACGCTAAGTATAAAATGATTGCAAATGCGCCTAATGGAGAAAATATAAATCTAGCCAGTGGAGCTACACATACAGAAAATTTAATAAAAAATCTAAAAAAAGGAGAAATTGGAGCTGCATTTGATGGAGATGCAGACAGGCTCATAATGGTTGATGAAAACGGTATTACTTGTAATGGAGATATCTTAATATTATTAATTGCTAAATATTTATCCTCTACCAATCAACTCAACAATGACGTCGTGGTTTCAACTGTTATGTCTAATTTTGGATTTAAAAATGCAATGGAAAAAAATAATTTTAAAAATATTGAAACAGCTGTTGGAGATAAATATGTGGCCGAAGCAATGTTAGAAAGCAACGCTTCTATTGGTGGAGAGCAATCTGGACATATAATAATTTCAGACAAGCTCCCAGTAGGTGATGGTCTTCTTACTTTAATTTATTCTTTAAAAGCTTTATCATTTTTTAAGACTACTTTAGCTCAATTTCGTGAGGATAATATTAAAGAGTATCCACAACAGCTAATCAACATAGAACTAAAAAATATGCCTGATGTAAACCAATTAGAAGAATTAGACAATATTGCAAAGACATTGTCTGAGGAAGAAAATTTAGACGGCAGATACTTAATAAGAAATTCTGGTACAGAACCACTTCTTAGAGTTCTTGTCGAAGCCAGTGAGGAAGAGTCTGTTAAGAAATTCAGTGAAAACTTAGTCAACAAAATTAAAAACTTCTTACAAACTTAAATAACTTTCTTATAATTATAGTAACGAGCAATTAGCGCCAGGCCTTGAAAAAGGTGACGAGGAAGTATGTTATCGAAACATTCGGCGGATGCATACTCGGCTCTGCAGTCGTAATAAATTGTTTAAAAACACAGAGAAATCTGTGAACAGAGACAATTTATAGCAGTCTTTATTACAACCTGCTCGTTGGAATGGAGATATAATGTGTGGAATAGTAGGTTATTCAGGCCCAAAAGAACCATTACCAATTCTAATTAATGGTTTATCACGTTTAGAGTATCGAGGATACGATTCAGCCGGTATTGCAATTTCTGATGGTAATAAGATTATTGTTGAAAAAAAAGAAGGTAAACTCGACGTTTTAAAAAATCATTTAAAAGATAGCAATATTAAAGGAAATTTAGGCATTGGTCATACAAGATGGGCAACTCATGGAGTTCCCAATGATGTTAATGCTCATCCACATTCTGACAATAGCGAAGAATTTGCAATTATTCATAATGGAATTATCGAGAACTATGCAGAAATTAAGAAAGATCTTTTAGAAAAAGGTTTTAAATTTAAATCTGATACTGACACAGAGGTTGTTGCAGTTGAATTAAGTCGAAAATGGAATGGTCAATTGTTGAAAACTGTTACTGATGTAGCAAAAACTTTAGAAGGAACATATGCTCTTGTAGTAACTACTACAAGAGAAGAAGGAACAATTGTAGCAGGCCGTTTAATGAGCCCTCTTGTCTTAGGTGTTGGAGAAAACGAAGTATTCCTAGCATCTGATTCAGCAGCGATTTTAGAACACACAAATAAGATGATTTTTCTTGAAAATGGAGATTTTGTAGAAATTAAAAATGGTCAGTATAAGTTGTTTGATTCAGAACTGAACGAGATTGAAAGAGAGATTCAAGAAATAGACTGGGAAGTTTCCGAAGCTGAAAAGCTAGGGTATGACCACTTTATGTATAAGGAAATACTAGAACAGTCAGAAGTAATAGAACGAACCATTTCAGGAAGACTTGAAAAAAATTCAAAAGAACTTCCAATTAAGCAAGATGAAGCATCAAAGTATGAAAAAATTTGGATAGTTGCATGCGGTACTGCTTACCATGCTGGTTTATTCGGAAAAGACCTATTTGAAAAAGTTCTAGGAGTACCAGTCAGTGTCGAACTTGCTTCAGAATTTAGATACAGAGAACCAATAGTTGGCGAAAACGATTTAGGCATTGTAATTTCACAATCTGGTGAAACCATGGACACAATTGCTGCCACTGAGCTTTTAAAGGAAAATGGTGCCCATGTGCTTGCTTTAGTGAATGTTGTGGGTAGCTCGTTAGCAAGAATGGCTGACAGCGTTTTTTATTTACACGTTGGCCCAGAAATAGGTGTAGCTTCTACTAAAGCTTATCTTGGAATGTTAGTTGGACAATTACTATTAGCTAAACACTGGGATTCTGCAAATAAATTAGATGTTTCTTTTAATGAGATTGCCGAACTACCAAAATTGATTGAAGAGACTATGGCTTGTGAGAAACAAATAAAATACATATCTGAAATAATTTGTAAAAAAAATGATATTTATTTTATTGGAAGAGGACTAGATTATGCACTTGCCGCAGAAGGTGCTTTAAAATTAAAAGAGATTTCTTACTTACATGCAGAAGCATTAGCAGCTGGAGAACTAAAACACGGAACTTTAGCATTAATTGAAGACGGAACTCCAATAATTGTAACAGCTAGTCAAAATCACTTGTTAGACAAAACAACTAGTAACGTACAAGAGGTTATTGCTAGAGGAGCTTATGTAATAGCAATTGGTGATAATCAATCAGAAAAATTAGAAAATATATCTGACGAATATGTCACCCTTCCAGATAGTAATGAAATTTTAACTACAGTCATATCCATAATTCCTCTACAGTTCATTGCTTATCACGTAGCAAATTTGAATGGTGAGTCGATTGACCAACCAAGGAACTTAGCAAAATCAGTGACAGTGGAATAAAAATGAACAATAAATCATCAAATTCAAACAACGTTGGGAATTGGATTGGTGTTTGCACAGCAATAGGAGCTGCACTTTTTGCTGCTACAAATGAACCAACATGGATAGCTGTAGGGGTTGCAATTGGAGCAGCGCTTGGTACACAAAAACCAAAAGGCCAAAAGGGTTCAGAATAGAAATTAAAAATGGATAGAGGTTATATATACCTAAATAAAAAAAGTTTCCTTCATAATATAGAAGTACTTAAAAATTTATCAAGAAAAGAACTTTGTTTAGTTGTCAAAGCAAATTCCTATGGCCATGGTCTAGAGTGGGCCGTAAAAAATGCGAAAGAATCTGGTGTTAAATGGTTTGCTGTTGCTTCTGTTGACGAAGGAATGCAAGTTAAAAAAGTATACGAAGAATCACGGGTATTATTACTTGCTGAACCATCAATTACTCAGCTAGAAAATGTAAAAGTAAATAACATCGATCTTACGGTATATAACGAAAACTTTATTGATGCCTTGATTGAGACAGGAGGTGAGTTTAGTGTTCATCTCAAAATTGATACTGGAATGCACAGGTTAGGTTGTCCTCCAGAGAAGTTTTATGACTTATATAAAAAAATAGTTGACTCAAATTTAAATTTAATAGGAATATGTACCCACTTTCCAATGGCGGATACTGATGAAACCGAGACAAAAAAATCAATTGAATTATTTGAAAAGACAATTTCAGATATAGATTCAACCAACATGCTTTTACATGTTGATAATTCAGCATCAACTTTATACAAACTAGATAATTCTTTTAATATGGCAAGAGTTGGGATTGCTGCATATGGTGTTCAAATTACAGCAGTTGAAAATGAAAACGAATTGATACCAACTATGGAAATCAAGACAAGAATTTCTAATTTACAAGTAAGAAAAAAAGGTGAGGCAGTTTCTTATGGAAAAGCTCAAAGATTATCCAGAGACTCAATCATTGCTACTGCACCTATTGGATATGGTGATGGGTATCCTTGGAATTCATTTCCTGATGGAAAAGTCATTGTAAATAATCAGTTTTGTAATTTAATTGGCCGTGTCACAATGGATCAAATATTATTTGATGTTACAGATGTAAATGTTCAAATTGATGATGAAGTAACTGTTTTAGGCAGTTCTTTGGACGGTAAGTTGACTATTTCCGTTTCTGACATAGCTCAATGGAATAAAACAATTGAGTGGGAAATTTTGACTAACATGTCTAAAAGACTTGAAAGAGTTGAAGTTGAGTAATTTAATCAAAGAAGATGATTTAGACACCTTTCTTGACAGTTATCTAAAAAGTTTGATTCTCCCAAAGATTATTGGATTGTCAGGTCCTTTGGGTGCAGGTAAAACTACTATTGCAAAAAAAATTATAAAATTCTTTGGATGTAATGATGTTGTCACTTCTCCAACTTTTAACATTGTCAAAAATTATGAAGTTGGCGAAATAAAAATATTTCATGTAGATTTGTATCGCCTTGGTAGTTGGTCCGAGTTTATTGATTTAGATTTACCATTAAATGAAGAAAATACTTTAGTAGTAATTGAGTGGGCAAATTTAATGGCTGAAGCAAATATTCCTATAATGGATTTGATTGAAATTAATATAGTCGATGAACACACTAGAGAGATTTTTATAAATGTATAGCTTATCCATTTCAACTTCAGGAAAATATATTTCTGTAGCCATTCACGATGATAAGTTGATTTCTAGCAGCTCTGTTTTATCAGAAAATGGTACTACGAATCTATTGATGAAATCAATCGATGAAATAACCAAGAAGTCAAGAATAGAGAAGTCCGATATTAATGTAGTGTATCTTGATATTGGTCCCGGTTATTATACAAGTCTAAGAATTGGACTAGCAGTAGCACAGGGAGTATGTGGTAGTCTTGGAATTCCATTAGTACCTGTAAATGGACTCGATGCGCTAGCTTTCGCAGCGCACACTGGTCATAGAAAAATTTGTACAATTATTGATATTAAGAGAGAGGAATACGCTTTTTGTTTATATAAGCCAGTACCGGGTGGAGTTGTCAGAGATTCTGAGCCAGAGGTTCTAAATGCTGAAAACCTAAAGATTAAATTAGAAGAAGATAATGATAAAAAACTTGTAGTAGGAGATTGGCACAGTTTGAATGAAAATTTATTTGGTGAAAATTCATACATTAAATTTGGGTCTCCTGAGCATGTATCGTCTGAAAATATTTTTAATATTGGAAAAGAACTATTTAAAAATAATGATTATCCAAATTTTAACGAAGTCAGGCTTGAATATATGAGAGAACCAGACGTATCCTTTTCAACAAAAAGTTTAGAAGGTAAGATTAACTTCCATGATTAAGATAATTGAAAAATCAACAATTGAATTAGCAGATAAGTTGGCAAAATTAGAAAAAAATTTATTTGAGTCTGCTTGGGATAGTGTATTGATTAACAACAAAATTAATAATGGAGAGTTTATATATTGGATTTTTGAACAAGACAATCAAATTGTTGGATATCTTGCAATTCAAAAAACATTTTTTGATATTCATATTTTAGGAGTTGGAGTTTTGGAAAGTCATAGAAATAATTCAATTGCAAAAAAACTAACCCAGGAACTAATATCTTATTTTGAGGTATCTGATTTTAACAAAATATTATTGGAAGTCAGGCAGTCGAATGATGTAGCTATGAGTTTGTATAAGTCATTTGGATTCAAACAGTATGGTGTAAGAAAAAATTATTATGTAAATGAAGATGCTAACTTATTTCACTTGGAAAAAATTTATGCTTGATGACCAAATAATTCTTGGATTTGAAACATCATGTGATGAAACAGCTATTGCGATATTAAAAGGTGATGAGTTATTAGTAAATACAATTTCATCACAAGTAGATATACATGAAAAATTTGGAGGAGTAGTTCCTGAAGTTGCTTCAAGAGCACATGCTGAGATGATAAGAAATATATTCCATTCTTCATTAAATAGTGCAAATTTACAAATTTCAGATATTGACATAGTTTCAACTACAGATGGCCCTGGCCTCGTTGGAAGTCTTGTAGTAGGGTATAATTTTGCTAAGTCTGTAGCTTGGTCCATAGATAAACCGTTTTTCACTGTTGACCACATGGTAGGACATTTGGCAGCACCATTAATTGAAAATAGAACAATGAAACCACCATTTATGACACTTTTAGTTTCAGGTGGCCATACACAAATTGTACTTGTAGAAGAGTGGGGTAATTACCAATTATTAGGTACAACGATAGATGATGCAGCGGGAGAAGCTTTTGACAAATTATCTAGGTTTTGTGGATTTGGTTTTCCAGGAGGTCCTGCAATTCAAAAAATTGGTGAAGGTGGAGATCCAAATAAAATAGTCCTTCCTCGGCCCAAAACAAAGCATGAGTACAACTATTCATTTTCAGGCTTAAAAACTGCCGCAACAAACTTTTTGAATAACCTAGATCCAAATGACAAAGTAACAAAAGCTGACTTTGCTGCATCTTACCAAGAGGCTATTGTTGATTCATTATTATCAAATTTTGTCAAAGCAGTCAACGAAACAGGCGTTAAAAATATTTCTGGAGGTGGTGGAGTGATGGCTAATTCAAGACTAAGAGAAAAAATGAATATTTTTGCAGAAGACAGTAACCTTAATATTTATTTACCAACACCAAAATTATCAACTGATAATGCTGCAATGATTTGTGTAGCTGCCCAAAATAATTTAATAACAAACGACATAAATGCTGATGATGTCCGTTTAAGTTCAATAATTACCTAATTTTTAAATAATTTATTTACATATATAAACAAGACAGTATTAAATTCACAATGTAGATATTTATTTAGGAGGTAAATATATATGAATCTTCAACCATTAGGAGACAGAGTTGTAGTAAAACCTTTGTCAGAAGAAGACAGTAAGACCCCATCAGGGATCTATATACCTGATACTGCGAAAGAAAAACCACAAGAGGGTGAAGTTGTAGCAGTTGGTCCAGGAGAGCCAAATGATAGTGGCGAAAAAATTAAACCAGATGTTGAAAAAGGCGACAAAGTCGTTTACTCAAAATATGGTGGTACAGAAATTAAAGTTGAAGGCACAGAGTATCTTATTCTTTCAAGTAGAGATATTCTTGCAAAAGTAAGTAAGTAAGAGGAGAAGTTCATGGCTAAAAAGACATTAGTTTTTAATGAAGTAGCAAGAAAAGGACTTGAAGCTGGTGTTAATAAACTAGCAGATGTTGTAAAAGTAACACTTGGTCCAAAGGGTAGAAACGTAGTTTTAGAAAAAAAATGGGGTGCTCCAACAATCACTAATGATGGAGTAACAATTGCAAAAGAAGTTGATCTAGAAGATCCATATGAAAACATGGGTGCTCAGCTAGCAAAAGAAGTTGCATCTAAAACTAATGATGTAGCTGGTGATGGTACAACAACTGCTACAGTGCTTGCTCAAGCAATGGTCAATGAAGGAATGAAAGCTGTTGCGACAGGTGTAAATCCCATGGAAGTCAAAAGAGGCATGCTAGAAGCATCAAAAGCTGTAACAGACTTCATTGCAGGATTTTCAAAGTCAATAGGTGGAAAAGATGAAATTGCTCAAGTAGCATCAATATCTGCTGCAGATACTGAAATCGGTGAAACAATTGCAGAAGCAATGGACAAAGTTGGTAAAGATGGAGTAATCACTGTAGAAGAAGGCCAAACTTTTGGTATGGAGCTTGAATTTACAGATGGAATGCAGTTTGATAAAGGATTTATATCTCCTTATTTTGTAACTGATGCTGATAGGCAAGAAGCCGTATTAGAAAATCCATATATTTTAATTGTTAATTCTAAAATAACAGCTGTAAATGACTTACTGCCATTACTTGAAAAAGTAATGAATTCAGGAAAGCCACTTTTAATCCTCGCAGAGGATGTTGAAGGTGAAGCGTTAGCTACATTAGTAGTTAATAAATTAAGAGGAACATTTACCTCTGTAGCAGTAAAAGCTCCTGGATTTGGTGAAAGAAGAAAAGCAATGTTACAAGATATTGCTATTTTGACTGGTGGAGAAGTTATTTCAGAAGAACTAGGTTTAAAGACTGAAAACACAACTGTAGACATGCTAGGTGAAGCTGCAAGAGTTGTTGTGAAAAAAGATGCTACAACAATTGTTGATGGCAAAGGCAAGAAAGCTGATGTTGAAGGCAGAGTTAAGCAAATTCAAGCTGAGATTGATGAATCAGACTCTGACTGGGATAAAGAAAAACTTCAAGAAAGATTAGCAAAATTATCAGGTGGAGTAGCTGTTGTTAAAGTAGGCGCTGCAACTGAAGTTGAACTAAAAGAAAAAAAGATGAGAATTGAGGATGCTTTAGCCGCTACTAGAGCTGCTGTTGAAGAAGGAATAGTTGCTGGTGGAGGTGTCACATTAATTAGGGCACAAGAATCAGTAGATAAGATTTCTGGCGGAACAGAGGGCGAAATAGTTGGAAGGAACATTGTTCAAAAAGCTCTTGAATCTCCACTTAGACAAATAGCGATAAATGCTGGCTATGAAGGTGGTGTAATGGTTGAAAAAGTTAAGTCTGAAAAAGGTAATGTAGGACTTAATGCTGCAAATGGTGAAATAACCGATCTAGTTAAAGAGGGTGTAATTGATCCTGCTAAAGTAACAAGATCAACTGTACAAAATGCAACTTCAATAGCTTCTTTGGTATTAACAACAGAAGCATTAATTGCAGAAGATCCAGAAGATGAACCACCAATGCCTCCAGGCGGAATGGGCGGCATGGAAGGTATGATGTAATTAATTTACATCTAAGAATTAAAAAAGAGTGGACATCAGTCCACTCTTTTTATATAGTAAACAAATATTATGAAAAGCATACGTGGAGCAATTGCAGTAGTTGAAAACAATGAAGAAAGCATTATTTCTTCTTCAGAAAAACTTATTAATGAAATTCTAATTAACAATGCAATAACTGAAAATGATATTGAATTTGCTATTTTTACTGTAACTTCCGACATTACTGAAGCTTTTCCAGCAAAAGCATTTCGAGAGCTTGGAATGACATCTATTGCCGCAATAGATACTCTTGCACCAAATATAAATAGTGACCTTTCAGGGTGCATTCGCATATTGATCTACCTAAATAAAGATTTAGAAGAAATTAATCATGTTTATTTAGACGATGCCAAAAAGTTAAGACCTGATAGATAAAATTTATTTGCAAAGCTAAATAGTCTGCTAACATATTTGTTAATGAAATTAAATAACGCATATTTTTACTTTAGAGAGCACATATAGGTCGCCCTAAAGTACGTTGTGTGGAATCGGGCAAAAGCCCGATTTTTTTATTTTGAGGAGGAAAAAAATTGATAGTAGTAATGAAGCAGTCTCATACAGATGAAGATATTGAGAAAGTAAAAGAAAAAGCAATACAGCAAGGACACGAACCACTAGTTATTAATGGTGTTGAAAGAAGTGTTGTTGCTGTTAGTGGAAAAGTAAATGACGATCATAGAGCCGTTATGAAGCTTTTACCAAATGTAAGTCGAGTTATTCCAGTAGGAAAACCATATAAACTTGCAAGCAAAAACTACAAAAAGGAAAATTCCATAATTCAAATACAAAATTTAACTGTTGGTGGTGATGAAATCGCAATTATTGCTGGTCCAGATAGTGCAGAGACACAGGAACAAACAATTGAAACTGCAATGGCTGCAAAGGATGCAGGATCAAATGGTTTGAGAGGTGGTGCATTTAAACCAAGAACTTCACCATATAGTTTCCAGGGATTGGGCGAAGATGGATTAAAAATGCTAAAGGAGGCCTCCGAAATTACTTCATTACCTCTTTTTAGTGAAATTATGGATGCTCAACATTTATCAATGATGGAAAATTATGTAGACGTTCTACAAATTGGTGCAAGAAACATGCAAAATTTTAAACTCCTCGAAGCTGTTGGTGAATCAGAGTTGCCTGTTTTGTTAAAACGAGGAATGTCTGCAACATTGGATGAATTATTACTTGCAAGTGAATACATCTTATCCAGAGGAAATGAGAATGTTATGTTATGTGAAAGAGGGATTAGAACATACGAGACAGCTACAAGGAATACATTTGATATAAATGCTATTCCTTTTTTGAAGCAGAACAGTCATTTACCTGTAATTGCTGATCCTAGTCATGCGACAGGAGACAATACTTTAGTTGAACCAGTTGCGTTAGCAGCTATAGCTGCCGGGGCTGATGGATTATTAATTGAAATTCACCCAAGGCCGGATGAAGCTTTATGTGATGGTCCACAAGCATTACTACCTAGCGAATTAGAAACTTTGATAAGCAAAGCATCGATTGTCGCAAAGGCGGTTGGAAGGTCACTTTAATGCTAAAAAAAGTTCATATTATTGGTCTTGGTTTAATGGGAACTAATTTGGGAATCAAGTTGGTTAATAGTGGCATTAAAGTAAGCGGATCTGATATTTCAGAAAAAAATGTAGGACGTGCAAAAGATCTTGGCGCTCTTTCGTTCGATCATAAAGAATCAATAGATTATGATCTTACCGTTCTAGCTACTCCTATAAATGAAATTATCAACTATTTTGATTCACAATTATCTCTGAAAACAAAATCTATTGTTGACCTGGGGGGTACAAAAGAGCTGATATGTAAAAAAATGGATACATCTACCATTCCTTCAATAGGCGGACATCCATTATGTGGTATTGCTGATAACAGCAAGTGGGTACCTACTCCTGAAATGTATGAAGGTGCACCATTTTTGCTTTGTGAAACAAAGTCAACAGATGAACAAAGCAAAGCACTTGTTTCAGAATTTGTACGGGCTATTGAATCTAAAGAGATATGGATTGATCAATCTAAACACGACGAGTTAATTTCTTTGACAAGTCACTTGCCGCATATTCTAAGTTCCGCCTTAGTGTCGCTTGCTATGAAAGAGCAGGATTTAAACGAATTGATAAATTTAGCTTCCGGTGGTTTTGATGGAGCTACTCGTCTATCTAGGACTTCACCAAACATGATTTCTGATATGTACTTAACAAATGTTGACAATGTTAAAGATTTAATAGATAAATTAATATCAGAACTTGAAAAAATTCAAAAAATTAATGATGAAAAAATTATGTTAGATTATTTGTCAGATACTGTTGATTGGCGTAGGGCGCTAGCAGACAAATTTGGAGAAAGAGACCTCACATAGTGAAAATCCAAGGATCTTTAAGTATTATTGGTGACAAATCTCTTTCTCATAGAGCAGTAATTCTCTGTTCTTTAGCAACTGGAGTTTCAAGAATTAAAAATATTTTATTGTCAGGAGATACTAAAGCTACGATACAAATTTTTAGACAATTAGGTGTAGAAATAAATGAAACAAAGAACAATGAAGTGGAGATTCACGGAGTAGGGTTACATGGCTTAAAACAACCTAAAGATTCACTTGATGCAGTAAATTCTGGTACAACTGCAAGGCTTCTTATAGGTCTACTGTCAAAACAAAATTTCAGCACTGAATTAACCGGTAGTTCTCAATTAATCAAACGCCCAATGAAGAGAGTAATTAAGCCGCTCAATGAAAAGGGTGCTGATATAAAAGATTCCAATGGTAAATTACCAATTAAATTTGAACCAAAATATTATAAATTTGAAAGTATTCATTCAGATAAACCAAGTGCACAAGTTAAAAGTGGATTTCTTCTTGCATCACTGTATCATGATGAATTTCCTACGACTGTTACTGAAGAGTTGCCAACAAGAGATCACACTGAACGAATGTTAAATTTAATGGGGGTAAATACCGTAAGACTTGGTAATTCTATAACAATAGAGCCTGTACAAATCCTTAGAAGTGTGGATTATATAGTTCCTGGAGATCCTTCTTCAGCAGCTTTTTTGATAGCACTTGGGCTAATGAAAAGTAAAAAATTAATCATCAAAGATGTATTACTTAATGAGAGAAGAATTGGTTTCCTCAAGATATTAAAGAGAATGAACGCAAAAATATCAATCGAAAATTTAGAAGTCAAAAATAATGAATCAGTAGGAGATATACATGTTTCAAAATCTAACCTCTCTGCTATCAAGGTTAGTAAAGAAGACGTATCTGACATGGTAGATGAATTTCCAATATTTACCCTTTTGGCAACTCAAGCAAAGGGAATAACTACTGTTAGTGGTGCAGGTGAGTTGAGACTAAAAGAATCAGACCGTATAGAATCTATGGAAAAATTTATTAAAACTCTTGGTGGAGAAATAGAGGTTAACCCTGATGGATTTAAAGTTAACGGTCCTCAAAAACTCAAATCAGGACAAATTAAAACTTTTGAGGACCACAGAATAGCTATGACTGGTGTAATTGCAAACCTAGCAATTAATGACGGAATTAAACCAGATAACATAGATTGTATTTCAGATTCATACCCTAGTTTTTTTTCAGATCTTGAAAAAATTGGAGCAAATTATGACAATTAGATTAGGGATAATAGGTTGGCCATTAATAAAGACATTTTCTCCAAATATACATCAAACTCTCTCTGAGATTTCTAATGTTGATGTTACTTATAAAAAATTACCAATTGAAAATTTTACTTTAGATATCTTTGAAAGTTTAAATAATAATTTTGATGGATATAACATAACAATTCCTCATAAAGAAAACATTTATAACTTATCTAAAGATTTAAAAAATGTTTCGAGGTCATTAGCAGTTGATAATATTAAAGCTGTAAATACTGTAAAAGTAGATGACAATATTGTTTCATTATCAAACACAGATGTGGATGGTATTAATCAAACTTTTGAATTTTTAAATTTTGATATTAATGACAAACATGTTCTTATTCTTGGCAGTGGAGGAAGTGCTCAGACTGCACAGTATACGTTATCAGAAAATAATAAGGTTTACATAGTGTCTAGAAATAAAAAGGATGGAGACTTAACTTATTCAGATCTTAGTGAGATTGCCGGTGATATTGAGGTCATTATAAATACTACGCCACTTGGAATGCCACCATATGAAAACGAAAAACTTCCAATAAGTCTTCTAAATTTCTCAAAATTAGAATTGTTCTATAACTTTGGATATGGCGTATCAAAGAAATTAACAAGCGAACTTCCTAATAATGTAACATCTATTGATGGAACAATAATGTTAATTGCTCAAGCAATTTCATCGTTTAACATATGGACAGGACAAAGTATAAAATTTAACGAAGCTTACAAGGAAATTTTAGAAAGGATGGATTATGAAAATTAAATATCTGACTGCTGGTGAGAGTCATGGACCAGAATTAACAGCAATTATAGAAGGCATTCCATCAAATTTTGAAGTAAGTAAAAATTATATTGACGAGTTTCTAGCAAGAAGGCAAAAATCTTTAGGTTCTGGCGGAAGAATGAATATTGAAAAAGATGAGGTTTTAATTACTTCTGGTGTCATTAATAATTTATCAACTGGTGGTCCGATAGCAATAAAGATAATCAATAAAGACTGGAAAAATTGGAAGGATAAAGAAATAGAACCTTTCGTAGTTCCTCGTCCAGGACATGCTGACTTAGTTGGGACATTTAAGTATCAACATGATGATATAAGGCTTTCACTTGAAAGAGCAAGTGCTCGTGAAACTGCAATTAGATGTGCAATTGGAGCTATCTGTCATCAAATTTTAAATCAACTTGGAGTTGAAGTTGTTGGTTATGTTTCATCTATTGGTGAGCAAAAGTTAGAAAATATTAATTTAGAAGACATAGGTCAAATTAAAAAACTTGTTGATGAATCTGAAGTGTCCTGTCCAGATAAGGAAACAAGTAAATTAATGATAAATGAAATTTTAAAGGCAAGAAAGAAAAAAGATACTTTAGGTGGCTCTATAACATTAATTGCAAAAAATTTTCCTGCAGGTTGCGGTAGCTATGTTCATTTTGATAGAAAGCTAGATGCAAAACTTGCCTCATCAATGATGTCTGTACAGAGCGTTAAAGCAGTTGAGGTTGGCAGTGGTATAGAGGCATCTAAAGATTTTGGTACTGCCGTACAAGACCAAATAGTTTTAAACGAACAAAATGTTGAACGAATTACAAATAATTTAGGTGGATTTGAGGGAGGCATGTCAACCGGAGAGCCTATTATGATAACTTCTTATTTAAAACCTATAAGTACAACTTTGACTCCTATAAAGAGCGTTGACCTGGCATCACAGAAAGAGACAGAAACTACCTATGAAAGGTCTGACACCTGTGCTGTCCCTAGAGCTGTACCTATTTTTGAAAGTGTAATATCTATAGATCTTTTAAATTCCCTGATTGAAAATACAGGCGGAGATAATAAAGAAGTAATCTTTAAACGAATTAATGAAATAAAAGACATAACTCTTGATAGTTTTAATTTGGCAAATAAAACATGGTCTATGAGATATGAAAATGAATAATTCATTTTATTTATGTGGGTTTATGGGTGTTGGTAAAACTACGATTTTAAATAACATTAAACAACAAACTAAATATAGGTGTGTTGATTTGGATGAAAATATAGAGAATAAGTATGGTCGAATAGAAAATATTTTTGAAGAAAAAGGAGAGACTTTTTTTAGAGAAATTGAAGAAAAAGAATTTTTTGCAAATCAAAACAAATTTGATTTAATTTCTTTAGGTGGTGGTGTTATAGAAAATGACAATATTTTTGAAAATTTACTTAAAAGTCATCGAACTATTTATTTATGTCTTAACTTTGAAAGTCTTTGGGAAAGAATTAAAAATAGTAACAGGCCACTAGTTAGTAATGGTAGAGAAGTTCTTGAAAGTAGATATAAAAATAGAATAAAAAGATACGAAATGATGGAATATAAAATTTCCAATGAAAATGTAAAAGATACTACAAGTAAAGTATTAGAAATTATGGAAACTCAAAATGCCTAAAAATATTTACTTAAACAGCACTGAAGAATTAATCAAACATATTAATGAAGATTTACCAAATGAGAGCTTAATTATTTTGGATTCCGCTCTTGAGCAATTTCAATTACATAGCAACTTTAATGCAAGCTATGTTTATCTTGAAGTTTCTGAAGAAACAAAGAATTTAGAAACTATTGAAAAAATTTGGGAAATAATGTTTTTATCAAATTTAAAAAGATCAGATGAAGTAGTAATTATTGGAGGTGGGGTTATTCTCGATCTTTGCTCTTTTGCTGCAAGTACATTTAAAAGGGGTGTTGCCTTTACATTAGTTCCGTCTACTTTATTAGCTATGGTCGATGCATCTCATGGAGGGAAAAATGGTTTTAATAATATTCATGGAAAAAACCAGATTGGAACTTTTAATTTACCAAAGAGTGTTGTTGTGTGTTTTGAATTTCTCAGCACATTAGAAGACAATGATTATAAAGATGGATTAATTGAGCTTCTAAAACACGGACTAATTGGAAGTAAAGAAATATTTAATAAATTGGTTTCTACAGAAAATTTCAAAATAGATACTAAGACAATCAAAAAAGGAATAGAAATCAAAGAAGATATCATAAAAGAAGATTACTTAGAAACAGGAAAAAGGAAATATTTAAATTTTGGACACACAATAGGCCACTTAATTGAACAAGATTCAAAGTTCAATTTATCACACGGTGAAGCCGTCGCTATAGGAATGATTTATGAACTCGAACTATCAAAGAAACATTTTGGATTACCACAAGAGGTAATTGATTTATATATTTCCTATCTAGAAAAACTTGATTTCAAGAAATCATATGAATTTCAAAACAGTATCGATTATTTATTAGAAATTTTAAAAGATGATAAAAAAAGTAAATCTGATTCTGTAGATATTGTTTTATTGTCAGATATATCACAACCTAATTTAATTAGTATTAGTTTTGATGAATTGATTGAGGTGATTCAAAATTAAAAATATACACATTATCAATGGTCCCAATCTTAATTTTTTAGGCATAAGAGAAATTACACAATATGGATCCACAAGTTATGATGAGTTAAAAAATTTAGTAAATTCTAAAGCTAAAAAGTTAAAGATTAAAACTGATTTTTTTCAATCAAATATTGAAGGCGAAATTGTAAATTATATACAAAATCTAGTAAATAATGAAAATTCATGGATTGTGATTAACCCTGGAGCGTACACACATACAAGCATTGCTATAAGAGACGCTTTGCAGACTTACTCACAAAACAATGCAATAGTTGAAGTTCATATTTCAGATATAAATCAAAGAGAACAATTTAGAAAAACAAACTTAATTTCTGATATTTGTAATAAATCAATTATTGGAAGAGGTGTACAGGGATATATTGAAGCACTGGAGTATATTAATGAACAATAAAAAAATAATTGCTTACCAAGGTTCATCTGGCTCATATTCAGAAGAGCTTTTAAAAAAAGAATATCCAGATTATCTATATCATCCAACTGAGACATTTACTGAGTTAATTTCTTATGTAAAATCTGATTCTGGCATTGGGTTATTGCCTGTTGAAAATTCAATTGCAGGTACTGTGAATGAAGCATACGAAGAGCTTATAGACAGTGGTTTAAAAATATTTGCTGAATATGTACATAGAATTAACCATAGTTTAATTGGCTTAGTTGATTCCGATATATCAAATATTACAAATGTTATTTCTCACCCACAGGCATTACAGCAGTGCAGCAAGTTTATACAAAAGCATAAATTCAGAATCACTCCAGTCTTTGATACAGCGGGAAGTGTATTTGAAATTTTAGAAAAAAATGAACTCACAACCGCTGCGATAGCCGGTGAACATTTTGAAAGTGATGAAAGATTTTTGATTTTAGAAAAAAATATATCAAATCACGAAGAAAATTATACAAGATTCCTTCTAATTGGAGGTATAGCTTTAGATCAGAAACAAGTTAAAAACAAAGTTTCATCAGTACTCATATCTGATGATAAGCCGGGTTCGTTATTACAGTCTTTGAATATTTTTAGTGAACTGGATATAAACCTTACAAAACTTGAATCACGACCAATACTGGGAAGACCTTGGGAGTACAAATTTTACATAGATTATGAATTAGAAAACTTGGAAAAACAATCTGAGCTTGAGGAAAAAATAAGTAACGTCTCTAAAGAATTTAAGTTATTGGGGCATTATCCAAAAGCTATTCAGTAACTTTCCATTGAATACCTTGTTCAGAATCTTCTATTTGTAAACCAGAAGATTCTAAAATATCTCTAACTTGATCAGAAAGCTCATAATTTTTTTCATTTCTCAACTTTGATCTAAGTAATATTAGATTTTCAACTAACATTTCGAAACGCTCATTATTTTTTTTATTAGACTCTATTTGAATTTCTAAATTAGCAATTTCTTTTAAAACAGCTTTATCTTCAAAATTTACTTCAGTTGAAGTACTATCTAATTTTTCGACAGAGCTTTTTTTGTTAGAAATCAGAAGTTTTTGTAATGTACTCAAACTTTCTTCGAAATCTTTTTCAAAAATATGAGTTCCTTCATTGTTTAAAACAGTTACATTACCTAATCCAACAACTTTAAATGTTTCTTTTTTTCCAGAAATTATTAGTGCGGTATGTTCATCAATACCAAGAATATTTGAGTAAGAGTTACCTAAAAGAGTTTTCATTCTATTTTCACCAACATAACTAAAGCTTGTATCATGATTTCCACCCTCTGCATTATTAAAGTGAGGAACTACCGTACAGGATAAACCATAAACATCTAAAATATTCAACCCCTTTTCCCAATAAGGGTCTTGACCTACTTTATAAATTTCGTAGACAGGTAAGGTATACTCTCCGAGAGTAGAGGCTGCTGCACTTGCAAACAAACTATTGCTACCTTTTATAAGATGATTTTTTAAAGTTTGTTGAAACTCATTACCGTACCAAAGCTTGCTTGCATAGCTAGGGCTTCCAGGTCCAGCAAATATAAATGAAGCATTTTCTAATAATTGAATTGATTTAAAGAATGATTTTGAATGCAATTCTTCAATTTTTCTGTAAGTAGCTAATTTAATGTCAACGTTTAAACTAACTTTGTAAAAATCTATAATTTTTTCGACCAATTGGTTAGCATTTTCTTGAAATCCAAATGGTGAATCAATCATAAACATATCTGCAGAATCATCTAGTCCATGGAGAAGCTCTCTATGGACACTAACTAAGTTAGGGCTTGTTTCACCAGAACCTAAAATAGCTAGTGAACCTGTAGGGTTTTTCATGAATCTATTATATATTTTTTTTGTATACAACTAAAGGTGTATAATTTATTCATGGCAAGTTTTTTAGCTATAGTTCTTGAAAAATTTACAATTGAGATTATTCCAAAGCTTCCTTTGTTTATAAGGACACGACTATATGTAAACATATTAAAACTTAGAAAAGTTCGTGATCAAATTAGGCTCGATGTAACGAAAAAAAATCCTACATTTCAAGATCGCTTGAATTATGCTATCGATTCAAGGGCAAATCTAAATAATTCAGGTGAAAGAATTTTATCCTTTGATAATGAAGTTCACATGGAAGAAATAGACGACTCTCCTGTAAAAATTTATAAATTCACTCCAAAAAATGCGGAAACTGGAAAGTACGGTGTTTATTTTCATGGTGGAGGTTATTTTGCAGGAAGTATTAAATCCCATAAAAATTTTGTTTCAATCGTTTCTCAAAAATCTAATTTAGTAACTTATTTTTTTGAATATAGGCTTAGTCCAGAACATAATTTTCCTGCTGCTCACGAAGACGCAAAGATAGCTATAGAATTTATTGACAACCTGCACAAAGGCGAACAATCCATTTGGATGGGTGAGTCAGCTGGGGGAGGCCTAGCCACAGGTCTTGTGGTTGATGGTGGGTTTGTATACAATCCTGACAATCTCATTTTGCTCTCACCTTGGCTTGATTTGTCAGATGGGTTCCAAGACAAAAGATTTCTTAAAAACAGAGACGTAACAATAATTATTGAGGGAATGTATGAGGTTGGAGAGTTTTACGCTGGAGAGTATGGCACTACTAATCCAATACTGTCACCAGTTTATGCAGATATTAATAATTTTCCAGATACTTTAATTCAAGTCTGCTCTGATGAATTACTTTACAATGACGCAATTGAATTTGTGAAAAAATTAAGAGATAAGAATACAAATGTACAACTTCAAACATGGGATAAGCTTTGGCATGCATGGCACTTTTTTCCAATTAAGGAAGCATTTGAGGCTATTGATAACATAGCTGAATATATTAAGTCCTCAGAATATCACTCTTCTAAATGATGTAGGGCAAATCCAAAAGGTAATTCCAACCTGTTGTCTGACATAATTTTTTCGTTTTTAAGAATTTTATAAGTGTCATCATCTGCAGTAATTTTACCGTTGTTTAAAATAACACTTCTATTACAGATTTCCAACGCCATTGGTAAATCATGCGTAACAAGGATAATTGATACATCTAAATTTTTAAGTATATCTATTAGTTCTCTCCTAGATGCAGGGTCTAAATTTGAACTAGGTTCATCTAAAACTAGTAATTCAGGCTCTGAAGCCAGAACACTTGCTATTGCTACTTTTCTTTTTTGACCAAAGCTTAAATGGTGTGGTGGTTTGTCTTTAAACTGTAACATCTTAACTTGCTCGAGTGCATTGATTGAATTTTTTTCTACTAACTCATCACTGAATCCAAAATTTTTTGGTCCAAACATAACATCTTCTAACACGGTTGGCATAAATAGTTGATCATCAGGATCCTGGAAAACTAAACCTACAGATTTTCTAATTTTTGAAATATTTTCTTCTGAAAAATCTTTATCATTTAATGAAATTTTCCCGTTTAAATCACCTAAAATCCCGTTCAAATGAAGAATAAAAGTAGTTTTACCTGCTCCATTAGGGCCTAATACAGCAAGCCTTTCACCTTTTGATAAACTTAGATTTATATTTTCAAGAGCTTTAAATCCATCTGGATATTCAAAACTTAAGTTATCAACATTGAGGTATTGCTGATTCATAAAAGGAACCTATCTAAAATAGAAATTACAATTGAAAATATGGAAATTAGAAGAATTAAATTAGATGAATTAAACTCTCGTGCTTCTAGCTCTAATGTTCCTTTAAAGCCTCTAGAAATCATAGAATTATAAACCCTTTCTCCTCTTTCATACCCTCTAATCAATAAGGCTCCAGATGCAAAAGCAAGGGGCTTAAGTGTTTTTAATCCTTTTTCAGAATAACCTCTTGAGCGCATTGATATTTTTACTCTTTTTACCTCGTCAATGAATACATCAATATATCTAATTGCAAAAGAAAATATAGAAATTAACAAAGGTGATACTTTAAGTTTCTGTAATCCATAAATTATTTCGATATTAGAAGTTGTTGCAGTAAGAACAATTGCTACTGTGACACATAGAGTAATTTTAATGAGTATTGAAATCATTTCATCAACTCCAGTCTTATAAATACTAAAGTTAAAAAAACTTGTTAAGATTTCTCCATTCCCTTTACTCACAAATGGCAAAAATAAGGCAAACAATATAAACGGTATATCTATAGAAAGTCTTTTTAAATATGTTTTAATTTGTAATTTTGAAACAATCAATAAACCGGCAACTATTAATGCTTGTAACACAACAGAAATATTATTTTCTAAACTCAAAAAGGCAATAGATAGAATGATCGCAAAAAAGGAAAGTAATTTTATTTCGGGTTTGATTTTTACTAAATACGAGTCACTATGAGTTTCTAAATGATGAGAATGGGATGTTTCCATATTTGTATATCTTAATGCAAATTATTTGCAATAAAAGATTTATTTACATTTTTTGCAATACCCTGAGTATACGAAGTGATTTGTTATCTCTCTAAAATTTGTTTTACTAGTTATTAGATTATTTACTTTTTCAGATGTTTTTATATCAAGGTCTGAAATGTCTCCACAAGACTCACACACAATATGTATATTTGAATGTACATCTTTTACAAAATATAATCCCGAGCCATGTACCTGGTGGGAATGTTCAATTAGATTTATATTTTCTAAAAGTTCTAGAGTTCTATAAACAGTAGCTAAGTCAATATTTTTATCTTTTTTTAATGAAAGTTTATGTAGCTCTTCAACAGTAAAGTGCTTATGCCCAGATGTTTCAAGAATTTTGCAAACAACTTCTCTTGCATTAGTTATTCTCTTACCTCTTTTTCGTAATTCATTAACGAAATCCATATTCAAGTATATTATATGTTTGACGGGCAAAATTATGAAAAAAAAGTTTCTTAGAATATTAAACAGATATAGTTTGCTTTATCTTCCAACTGGATGGGTTATTGGACTCGGTATCATTTTTATTGCTTATGAGCCAATAACTGTTCTTTATTTTCTTAGTTTATTTGTTTTAGGTATATTTGGATTCCTTATTCTTTATACATCAAATAGAAGTATGGTTGATGACTCTTATAATATTTCAGATTACCAATATTCAATAATTGAATTTTACTCAGACTACTGACTAGGTTGTACTGCTTCAAAATTCATAGTTGATGAATTTAAAAAGAAAAATCCAGATGTTTATTTTGTTTCTATAAATGCAAGTAAGCAAAAAGATCATGAGTTTATTAAAAGATATAAATTAAATAACACTCCAACATATGTATTGATTAATAATGAAGGTGAAAAACTTGGAAGAAGGGTTGGCACATTTTATCCTAAGTATTTCGAAAATAAGATAGGCTAGGAGACTTTGTCTCCAAGCTCTGCTTTGTCAGATGGCTGAAGTAATAAAACATCTCCATTTTCAGAAATTGATCCTAAAACTAAACATTCACTCATAAATGGCCCTATTTGTTTATTTCCAAGATTTATGACTGCTATACAAGATTTTTCTTGAAGTTCATCTAATTTATAGTTAGTTATCTGAGCACTGGTTTTTTTAGTGCCAATAAAATCACCAAAATCAATTGTCAATTTGTATGCTGGTTTTTTAGCTTCTTCGAAAATTTCTGCATTAATTATTTTTCCAACTCGAATATCTAATTCAAAAAAATTAGTTGATTTATCACTTTCCATATAACAAACATAATTACATACTTAATTCATGTCAAAATTATTAATTCTTAGTGCAGGAGTTAGTGAAGACTCAAACAATACCAAATTAGCAAAAAAGCTAAAAAAATTTCTTGATGAAAACTCTGTACCTAACGAAATTCATGAAAACCTTTATGAAAATATTCCATTTTTGCTAGACAATCAAAAAGATGTTCCTAAAAAGATATTGGAAATGAGAAAATCTCTTGAAAATTCAGACAAAATTATTATTTTTAGTCCCGTTTACAATGGAGGGTTTTTGGCACATTTAAAAAATACTCTTGATTGGCTATCTCTTGCTTACGATGATTATAGATACAATTCTCTATTTAAAGATAAAACAGTAGGTGTCATCACATCAGTAAGAGGTGGTGGTGGAAATGCTCAAAATGCGTTTAACATACTTAGTGCACAATTAATGAATTATGGATTTAGAGTTTATGAAGAGTTTCATTTGATTACAAATAAGGAACATCAAGTAGATACCTCTATTGAAGAGAATCAAAAAGTTTTTGAAAATATTACACAGTATGTAAATAGATTTTTAGACTTTTAGTTTCTCATCAATTAAGTTATAAATTTTTGTTGTTAATTCTTCTACAGTTAGCTCTTCGGTATTATTAATTGGGTCTAATATCTCAAGAGTTATTTCACCACTTCTCAACCAAACCTCTCCTTTCCTCATAAGATTATGTGCATTATGAGTAACTACCGGAACAATTGGTAGATGAAAATCTTTTGATATATAAGCAGCTCCTTTCTTAAAGGGGAGAAGATCTTTTTGGTTACTTCTTTTTCCTTCAGGGAAAATCATGATAGAGTTCTTGTTTTTAATTACTTTTGATATAGAGTCATTAATTTTTTCGAAATTTGCGCTAGCATTTTTTCTATCTATTCGAGGTAGTCCTAAAACTTTTAATACTCTTCCAAACACTGGTATCCTAAATAGCTCAGTTTTTGTAAGAAACCTTATTGATACAGGTAAAGCAGTTATATGCGTAAAAATATCTAAAGTAGAGGGATGATTTGAAACTACAACATAGCTTTTATTTGTATCTATTTTTTCAGCACCCTTAACAATAAGTTTTATTCCTACAAATTTAAGCCCGGCCCAACCAAAAAATTCATATATCTTTGTTGCTATTAATTTCCCATAAGGCAAAAAAGAAGCAATGATAATTAGAAGCATTATCGGAACTAATACAAATATCATAAAAATTGGGAATAGAAAAAATGTTCTGATGAAAATAGGAAATGTGACTTTACTGTTCATATTTGTATTTTAAAAAAAGAATTGCCTTGATATCAAATAAATGAAATAAATATCATTAAAATTAGTAAAATGAAAAAATATTTTATTGTCTTATTCCTACTTTTTGCTTTTTGTGGTGACAATTCTGAACAAACACCTCAACCTGAAGCTATTAGTACCGATACAACAGAAGCAACAATTACTGCAGAAGAGGAATCTACAACTACTACTGAAATTGTACAATTAGATTCTTTTGAGGGTACAGTCTATGAAATTCTAAAAGACAAAAGCAAGGTGGGTTATTTAGCTCCAAAGCAATTTTTGAACTCTGGCCTTGAAACTGTAGAAGGTGTTACAAGTGAGATTATTGGAGAATTCACTCTTGAACTATCTGAATGCGACCAATCAGATTCTTGTCTATACATAACAAATTTGTTGATTCGCGTTGATATCTCTACTCTAAAAAGTAATAACTCAATCAGGGATTCAGCAATTAAATCTCAGTGGCTTGAATCAAAATTATTTCCAGAGGCTGTATTTAAGATAGATGAATTGGTTATTCCAAATAAAAATTTTGATTCTAAAGTTGAAGATACAATAGTTGGTAAATTGTCAATTAGAGAAATAGAGTTAGACACACCGTTTTCTATTACAGCATCACTAGTGGGTGATGAAATACGTATTCAAGGATTCTCAGAAATCGACACTACTTGGTTTGGTTTTGATGCTCCAACAAAATTTAATGCATGGGAAGTTTTGAATCCAATAGGTTTGACAGTAGATTTGGTCGCAAAGCAAAAATAAATTGGTAAAAAACAAATTAGTTTATAAAAAATTAGATAGCTCTGTTGAAAACACAAAAAATAATTATGCTTCGGTAGCTGTTTTATTTTTTGATGAAGTTGAAATTCTATTTATAAAGCGATCAGAAAACATGCCTACACACAAGGGACATATAGCGTTTCCTGGTGGAAAAAAAGAAAAAAATGATAAAAGTATTATTCATACCGCAGTACGTGAAGCCACAGAGGAATTATTGATATCTGATAATTTAATTACTCCATTTGGTTATATAGACCCTGTTGACACAGTAGAGTACAAATTTGAAGTTTACCCTATTCTCTGCCTGATGGAAAACAAACCAAAAAAGTTCAACAAAGATGAAGTTCAAAAAGTTTTATATGCATCAATTGATGATTTAAAGTTAGAAAAAAATTGGGTATACAGAGGTCTGTATCCAAATGATTGGATTTTTCATATTGATAACGAAATTTTATGGGGTGCAACTGCAAAAATGATTAGAAATATATTAAATCTCGATTTAGATTTTAATCAAGACTCCGAGCTTCATCCTTAACTGCTAAGTAAAGTGAAATAAATATAAAAAATAATGTTACAAAAAAGATATTATTAATTACTTCATCCAGAAAAATATAGCCAACATAAATTCCTACTATTGGCACAACATAATCAACCAAAGTTGTAAACGTAGCTGAAAGCCTTTTAATTGTATAAAAGAAAAGAGAGTAGTTAAAAATGTCTATAAAAACTAAGCCAGATAACCTTAGGGCCTGAGAACGATTTAAAATTTCAACCTCCCCTCCAAGAATAAAAAACAAAATTAAAGAAAAAACTGTGCTTGCTATCCATTGAGCTAATAGATAAGTTCTAGCAGGAATGTATTGAGAGTCTTTTTTATTTGTAATATTGCTTAAGGCAAGCCCCTGTACTCCAATAAGTGCTAGTAATCCTCCAGTTACGAGATCTCCATCATTTGATAGACCAGTAGCTCCAGAGGCAAAAAGTAAGATTAAACCACTAAGACCTATAAATACTGAAATAACTTTAAGTCGTGTAATTTTTTCTTCTTTATAAACAAGAAAAACCCAGAAGACTGTAAACATAGGAATTGTTGAAATAAAAATACTTTGAAGACCTGAAGAGATGCTTTTTAAAGCATAGATAAAAGTCCACCCAGGAATAGTTATTGCTAAAAACCCAGTTAAAGTTCCTTTCAAAAAGTACTCTTTATTGATTTCAGAAAAGAACTCTTTAGCACAATATATAGTAAGTAAAAAAGTGACTAGCGATATTCTTGTAGTAACAACAAAAATTTCATTTACACCATCTACTAATAAACTTCTATTTAGCAAACCATGAAATCCAAATAAAATTCCAATTATTACTATATTTATTAATCCTGCGTTTGCTGATAACTTATATTCGGATTTTATAAAAACTCTCCAATTTGATTTAATTTATTAGAATAGCAGATATGAAAACAGTTTTTTCAGGTATACAACCAAGTGGCCTAGTGCATCTAGGCAATTTACTTGGTGCAATTAATAATTGGGTTAAGCTATCAAACGAAAACAGTAAAAATTACTTTTGTATAGTTGATCTACATTCATTAACAGGACTACCAAATAAGAATGATCTTAAAAAAAGTATAAATGATACTTTAAAAGTACTTGTAGCTTCCGGAATTAATACTAAAACTTCGGTCATCTATACACAAAGTAAACTTCAGGAACACGCTTATCTTTCTTGGATACTGTCTAATTTCTGCCAAGTAGGAGAGCTACAACGAATGACCCAGTTTAAGGAAAAAGCTTCTTCTTTTGGCACTCATTCAGGTTTATTGACATATCCTATCTTGATGGCTTCTGATATTTTAATACACAAAGCTAACGAAGTTCCTGTAGGCGATGATCAAACTCAACACCTTGAATTGACTAGAAATATAGCAGAGCGTTTTAATGCAAATTATGGGGAAATATTTCCAATCCCTGAAAAAACAAGTGGAAAATCAGGTGCTCGTTTAATGTCTTTAAGACATCCAGAAAATAAAATGTCAAAAAGCTCTGATGATATAAATGGGACTATTTACTTTAATGACAAAAAAGACAACATATTAAAAAAATTTAAATCTTCAGTTACAGATTCTGAAAACATTGTTAGGTACGATCCTAAAAATAAACCTGGTATTAGTAATTTGATTGAAATTTATTCTGCAGTTAATGATAAAGAAATATCTGATACAGAAAAAGAATTTGAAAATTCTCAATATGGGGAATTTAAAATAGCTGTTGCTGAAACAGTAGTTGACTATCTTGACCCAATAAAAAAGAATTTTGATGACTTAACCAGCGAAAATTTAGAGGATATTGTTGTATCAAATTTAAAATTAGCAAAAGATTCTGCTCAAAAAACAATTATTGAAGTTGAAGAAGCTTTAGGTATAAGTTGAAAATGGTTCCATTCTTGCAAGTAGTGTCTTTTCTTTAATGTCGTCAGATCCTCAAATTCCTGAAGCGTGGAAAAATATTTTAAATGAAAGTCAGATTGAAGCTGTAACAACTATCAATGGTCCCGTCTTAATTATGGCTGGAGCAGGATCTGGTAAAACAAGAGTACTAACACATAGATATGCTCATTTGGTTGAACAGCACAAAGTTGATATAGAGCAGATATTAGCCATTACTTTCACAAACAAAGCCGCTGAGGAAATGAAATTACGTATTGGTAATTTATTAAATTTAAAAATATCTCCTAAATGGATATCTACTTTCCATAGCTTGTGTGTAAAAATTCTCAGAATTCATGGCGATAAAATTGGCTATAGAAATAATTTTTCAATTTATGATCAATCAGATTCAAACAAAGTAGTTAGAAACTGTATGTCAGAAAATAATGTTGATTTAAAACAGTATTCACCAAAAAGATTTCAGGCTCACATTTCAAATTTAAAAAATAATATGATTTCACCAGGAGAAGCATTACAAAATGCAGAATCATTTTTTGAAGTCAAAGTTGCAGAAATTTATTCAAGCTATGAAAAGAAATTAATTTTGTCTAATTCCATGGATTTCGATGATTTATTGATTAAAACTGTAGAACTTTTACAAACAAATGATCAGATATTACATTATTGGTCAAATAAATTTCAATTTGTCATGGTAGATGAATATCAAGATACAAATTATGTTCAATATAAGCTTGTTGAGCTATTGAGTTCAAATAATCAAAATGTATGCGTTGTTGGTGATTCAGACCAAAGTATTTATGCCTTTAGAGGTGCAGATATAAGGAATATTATTGAGTTTGAAAAAGATTTTAAAAATGCCAAGATAATTCAACTCGATAAAAATTACAGATCTACAAAAAAAATATTAGATTTAGCAAACACAATTATTTCAAATAATCCAAGAAAAATTAAAAAAAATCTTTGGACTGATAATGAAGATGGTCTTGAAATAAGTTCTTTGAGATTTAGATCTGAAAAAGATGAATCCAGGTGGGTAGCTGAAGAAGTTAAAGAAATTATTAAAAATGATAAAGAAGCAGAAGTTGCAATTTTCTACAGAACAAATAGTCAATCGAGATTATTTGAAGAAGAATTAAGAAAATTAAATATAAATCACAAGCTAATTGGTAGCGTTAGGTTTTATGACAGAAAAGAGATAAAAGATATAATTTCTTATTTGAAATTTCTAGTAAATGAAAATGATGTAGTTTCTTTTGAAAGGATTGTCAATGTTCCAAAAAGAGGGATTGGTGAGTCAAGTGTTAAGAAGCTACGAGATCATATCGACAAAAATGAAATATCGATATTCGAATTGTTGCAAAACATTGAACAGGTTGAGAATATATCTCCAAGAATAAAAAATAAATTGATTGAATTCAAAAATTTAATTTTAGATTTAAAAACATTTTCATTAGAAGGACCATCCAAATCTATAGAAAAAATTATCGACTTAACTGGCTATAAAATGAATCTCATTAAAGAAGGAACAATGGAATCACAAATGAGACTTGAAAATATAGAGGAGCTATTAAATTCTGCATATAATTTTGAAAATCTTTATGAAAATGAGATTGATGAACCCTATGCAAAGTTGAGAGATTATCTTGAATCCATTGCACTTTTTTCAGAAACTGATGAACTTAAAGATTCAGATAAAGTTTTATTAATGACTTTACACAATGCCAAAGGTTTAGAGTTTCCTTACGTATTTATGACTGGAATGGAAGAAAATTTATTTCCACACGAGAGAAGCTCACAAGGTGATCAATCTGAAATTGAAGAAGAGAGAAGACTTTGTTATGTTGGTGTAACTAGAGCAGAAAAAAAGCTTTACTTATCCCATGCTTGGTCTAGAACTCTATGGGGTGGCACAACATACAATTTACCGAGTAGATTTTTAGATGAAGGATCAGAACATTTTGAAACTAAAGATTTTTCTCCAGAATTTCAAGAGTCAGATGAAAAAAATAATTCGTCATCAGTTGGACAAAAAATTCTTCATGAAAAATACGGAGAAGGGGTAATAAAGGAAGTTCAAGGAAATGAAATTACTGTTGAATTTTCAGACGATATAGGGACTAAATATTTGGACATTGAATGGGCTCCAATAAAATTTCTATAAACACACAGCATAAATCTTATTTTTTTGTAATCTATATTCTTGTTATAACATTATGAATCTTTTTGAATACCAAGGTAAAAGACTTTATCAAGACTTTTCTATTCCAACACCCAAATCAATTTTTGTATCTAGCATATCTGAAATTACTGATAATCATGGACTAACATATCCCGTTGTAGTTAAGGCTCAAGTTCAAGTAGGAGGAAGAGGTAAAGCTGGAGGTATCAAAGTCGCAAAAGATTTTGATGAACTTATCAAATTTTCAGGTGAAATTTTAGGAATGGATATCAAAGGCCATATTGTAGAGAGTCTTTTATTAGAAGAGGCTTCAGACATATTAGAAGAGTATTATATTTCTTTCACACTTGATAGATCAGCAAAATCCTACTTAATGATGCTCAGTGCAAAAGGAGGTATGGATATTGAAGAAGTAGCGGAAAAGAACCCAGACGACTTAATAATGCTTCATATTTCTCCATCCAAAGGGTTAGATTCAGAAACAATCATTAAGTCAATAGAGGATGCAAAACTCAATGAAAGTTATAAAGCTGAATTAAGTGATGTTATTTCAAACCTATACAAATTATTTGTAGAAGGTGATTGTGATTTAGTTGAGGTTAATCCACTAGCAATTACAGACAATGGAGTTTCTGCTTTAGATTCAAAAGTCTCACTAGATATGAATGCTATTTATAGACACGAAAATTTTAAAGATTTCGAAAATGAAATACCTATTCCAGTTTCTGAACAATTTGCCAAAGAAAAAAACCTTAATTTTATAAAGCTTGAGGGGAGTGTTGGAATTATTGGTAATGGTGCAGGATTAGTGATGTCTACGCTTGATGTTGTATCTGAACATGGTGGAATGGCAGCAAATTTTTTAGACATAGGTGGTGGCGCAAAAGCAGAGACTGTTACGGCAGCACTAGAAGTATTGGAATCAGAAGATAATGTTAAAAGTGTACTAATTAATATCTTTGGGGGAATTACAAGGTGCGACCTTGTAGCCAATGGCATAGTTGAAGCCACTAAAGGTAAAGAACTTAAATGGCCGATAATTGTAAGGCTTGATGGAACTAATTCAAAAGAAGGATTATCTATTTTGGAACAAAATACAAATGAAAAAATTACAATTTCTAGTTCTATGGATGAAGCAGCTAAGTTAGCAGTTGAAGGAGCAATCTAATGTCTATCTTTATTGATAATGAAACAAAAGTTGTAGTTCAAGGACTTACTGGAGAACAGGGAAAGTTTCATGCATTGAGAAATAGGGATTACGGTACAAAAGTTGTTGCGGGCACTAGACCTGGTAAGGGTGGAGAATCTGTAGAGGGAATTCCAATTTTCAATACAGTTGAAGAAGCTGTAGAAGCAACGGGAGCAAATACAGCTATGACATTTGTCCCACCACCATTTGCAAAAGATGCAGTCTTAGAAGCTGGGTATGCTGGGTGTGATTTAATAGTATGTATTACTGAAGGAATCCCTGCTAAAGATGAAGCAGAGATGTATGACCTCTTAAAAGAAAAAACATCTTCAAGATTACTCGGTCCAAATTGCCCTGGATTAATTTCTCCAGGTAAATCTAATGTTGGAATTATGCCTCATGAAATTACCATGGAAGGAAACGTCGGTGTTGTGTCTAGGTCTGGAACTTTAACTTATCAAGCAGTTCTTGAATTAACAAATTTAAACATAGGCCAATCAACTTGTATTGGCATTGGGGGAGATCCAGTTCCAGGCACATCTTTTATAGATGTACTTGATGCTTTTCAAAACGATTCACAGACAGAAGCTATTGTTATGATTGGTGAAATAGGTGGAAGTGCTGAGGAGGAAGCAGCAGAGTTTATTAAGAAGAATGTAACTAAACCTGTTGTTTCTTACATTGCTGGACTTACAGCTCCACCAGGAAAAAAAATGGGCCATGCAGGAGCAATTGTTTCTGGAAACAAAGGTACGGCTAGTGCTAAAATTGAAGCACTGACTGATGCTGGTGCAAATGTCGTTGAAAATCCAACTAGAATCGGTCAGGCCATTAAGGATGTTGTATGAATGAAAATTTAAACAGAAAAGATTTAGAATTAGCTATTCAAAAAACCAGAGATTCATTTGATACAGACAAACCTGTTATACCTTTTATAGAAGGAGATGGTATAGGCATAGATATTTGGCCTGCTTCACAGAGAGTTTTTGATGCTGCTGTTGAAAAAGCTTATTCAAACGAAAGAAAGATTGAATGGCAAGAAGTATTAGCTGGTCAAAAAGCATTTGATAATACAAGTGAATGGTTACCAGAAAAGACAATAGAAATGTTTGATGAATTTGGAATTGGCATCAAAGGACCGCTTACAACGCCAGTTGGAGGAGGAATTAGGTCAATCAACGTTGCAATTAGGCAAAAATTAGATTTATACGCATGTTTGAGGCCACTTAGATGGTTTGAAGGGGTTGAGACACCAACAAAGAATCCAGGAAATGTAGATATCGCATTATTTCGTGAAAACACGGAAGATGTCTATTCAGGGAAAGAGTTAGAAATGAACTCAGATGATGTTGTTAAATTAAATAAATTTCTTAAAGAAGAATTCAATTGGGAAATTAGAAGTGATAGTGGAATTGGAATAAAGCCGATATCAAAAACTGCCTCTGAAAGACTAATTCGATCTGCACTAAATTATGCTGTAGAAAATAACAAAAAAAATCTAGCCATTGTTCATAAGGGAAATATTATGAAATTTACAGAAGGAGCATTTAGAGCCTGGGGTTACGAATTAGTCAAAAATGAATTTTCTGATGTAGCTGTTTCATGGGATGATTGTAATGGTGACGCTGGAGATAAGATTTTAGTACAAGATGTTATTGCAGACGCCTTCTTGCAGCAAATATTAATTAAACCTCAAGAATTTGACGTTATAGCTACAACAAACTTAAACGGCGATTATGCATCAGATGCATTAGCTGCACAGATTGGTGGAATTGGTATCAGTCCTGGAGGAAACATTAATTATGAAAATGGTAAATCAGTTTTTGAAGCTACTCATGGAACAGCACCAAAACATGCTGGTCAAGATAAAGCGAATCCTGGTTCATTGATATTGTCAGGAGAAATGATGTTTAGATACATGGGGTGGAATGAAGCTTCAGATCTCATCATTAAAGCCATGGAGAAATCAATTAGTGAAGGAAATGTGACGTACGATCTTGCTAGAGGTCGAAAAAATGCCACTACACTATCATCATCTAATTTTGCTACAAGTCTCGTTGAAAACATAGAAAGTTTTTAATATGAAAAAAGTAACTGTTGTTGGTGCTGGAAAATACGGTTCTATGACTGCACTTAGAGTTGCTGAGTATGATCTTGTTGATTCAGTTGTGATGACTGACATTGTTGATGGCCTTCCACAAGGATTAGCGTTAGATATGAACCAATCAAGATATGTAGAAAATTTTTCTAGCAAAATAATTGGAACCAATGATTACGAAGATACTGCTGACAGTGATGTCGTTGTAATTACCGCCGGCTTACCAAGAAAACCAGGTATGACCAGAATGGATTTACTTGAAGTTAATGCAAACATAGTCAGTGATGTTACAAAAAATATTCTTAATTATTCTAAATCACCAATCATAATTGTTGTTACAAATCCACTAGATCAAATGACAACTCTAGTTTCTCAAGTTTCTGGGTTACCTAAAAACAAAGTAATTGGACAAGCAGGAGTTTTAGACTCTTCTCGATTTGCATACTTTATTTCTGAAAAATTAAATGTAAATATGAATGAAATAGAGGCATTAACACTTGGAAGCCATGGAGAAACAATGGTTCCAGTTCCGTCACAGTGCAGAGTTGCAGGAAAACCACTTAATGAACTACTTAGTAATGATGAGATTTCTGAATTAGTGCAAAAGACTTCTGATGGAGGTGCTGAAATTGTTGGATTACTTAAAACTGGAAGTGCGTATTTTGCACCTTCGTCTGCTGCAGCAACAATGGTTAAGTCAATAGTTTCAGATTCCAATGAAGTAATGCCTGCATGCTCTTGGGTAGATGGTGAATTTGGTATAAATGATGTATTTTTAGGAGTTCCAACAAAGCTTGGAGCAAATGGTGTTACCGAGGTAGTTGAAATTGACCTTGAAGAAAGTGAACTAAACGCTTTAAAAGGCGCTTCAGAGTCTGTTAAAACAAAAGTACAAGAACTTAATAGCATATTAAGTCAATAAATTCAGTCTTTTTTTTAAAAAAGGCAATAAATTTGGGATTTTAAGACAATTCGCTAAAAAAAACTATACTTAATGTTAAGGAGTTTTACAAAAACTCAAAAAAGAAAGGCTAAACAGCTATGAATAAAGATCAATTAGCAAGCGTTGTTGCAGCAGAAGTAGGGTTGTCACAAACAGATGCTAAAAAAGCTGTAGAAGCCGTGTTCAATGGCGTAACAAATGGTATGCAAAATGGCGATAAAGTTAGTATTGCTGGTTTTGGTACTTTTGAGTCAAGATACAGGGCTGCAAGACAAGGCAGGAATCCAGCAACAGGAGAAACAATCCAAATTGCTGCGAAGAATGCACCAGCTTTTAAAGCTGCAAAAGGATTAAAAGACGCTTTAAATTAAAGCACTTTAGTCAAATTTGAAAAGACGACGAAAGTCGTCTTTTCTTTTTACGAGTTAAGAATGCTTATATCCCCAGAAATTTTTACTTTTTCATTAAAAAGAAGATCTTCTGGATGTTTTTTTCCTTCAACAATTAATAATAAGTTTTCAGTAGAGATTTTAAATTTTAAAAATCTTTCACCTTCTATTGAAGAATTTACCTGGACACAAGCATCAAGGTTGAATGTTTTATCAATATCTGTAATTTCAAAATAAATAGAACTCAGATCAATATTTTTATCTGTCAGATTACTTTTGAATTGTTTAAGGATATCTTCAATCAATTGATAGTAAGAGTTTCTCTTTTTACATCTTCTATGGCTTTAGTAACCTGAATACCACGAGGACATGCAGAAGTACAATTAAAGGCGGTCCTGCATCTAAATGCTCCATCTACGTCTTTTAAAATTTCAAGTCTTTGTTTTGAAGCATTGTCTCGTGAGTCAAATACAAATCTGTGTGCATTTACAATCGCTGCTGGCCCCACATATGTATCAGCAGTCCAAAAAACAGGACAGCTTGTTGTACAAGCTGCACATAAAATACATTTTGTAGTATCTTCAAACCTATCTCGATCTTCGGGAGATTGTAGCCTTTCTCTCTCACCAGGCTCATCATCATTTACAAGATAGGGCATTACTTTCTTATAAGAATCGAAAAAAGAATCCATATTTACTACCAAATCTTTAATGACTGGTAAGCCTCTGATAGGTTCAATTTTAATTGGTGTACTAACTTCCTTAACAAGAACCTGACAAGCTAGCATGTTTTCCCCATTAACAACCATTGCATCTGATCCACAAACACCATGAGCACACGACCTTCTAAATGCTAAGCTTCCATCATCAAACCATTTGATTTTGTGAAGTAAATCTAATATTCTCTCATCAGGATCAGCTTCGAGGAAGTACTCTTCCCAATGACCTTTTCTATCTGTTTCAGGGTTATATCTTAAAATGTTAATTTTGACATCCATTAGTACTTTCTTTCCTTAGGTTCATAGTTTCCAAGTTCAACATCTTTATATTCTAGCTTAACTGAATCCCCATTCTTAAATGCAAATGAGTGCTTAAGCCAATTTTTGTCATCCCTTTCAACATGATCAACTCTTGAATGTGCACCTCTACTTTCTTTTCTATGAAGCGCACTTGCAACAGTTGTATCTGACATGTCTAGTAAGTACTCAAGCTCAATTGCTTCTAAGAGCTCGGTGTTAAAAACTTTACCTTTGTCAGAAATAGTTACATGTTGATATCTTTCACGAAGATTAGAGAGTATTTTTGTTTGTTTTTCTAAACTATCTTCTGATCTAAAAATTTTGGCATTTTCTTCCATCGAGTCTTGTAACTCTTCTCGAATTGTTGGAACTGAAAATTCAGGGTTATGATTTTTTTCCATTAAGTTTTCAATTTTATTAGTTAGATCTTCTGCAGCATTATCTGAGAGAGACATTGGTTTAGTTGATGAAACATAGTCAACCATACTTTGACCTGCTCTCTTTCCAAAAACCACTATATCTAGGAGTGAATTAGTACCTAGTCTATTTGCTCCATGTACGCTTACACATGCTGACTCTCCAGCAGAATAAACACCTGGAAGAACTGTACCAGTTGCATCGCTTAAAACTCTAGCATTAACATCTGTTGGAATACCCCCCATAGCGTAGTGTGCTGTTGGTTGTACTGGAATCGGTTCGTTAATAGGTTCAATTTTTACATAAGTTCTTACAAAATCAGTGATATCTGGAAGTTTTTGCTTGATTGTTTCGGCACCAAGATGAGTTAAGTCTAAATATACAAAATCATTATTTGGACCAGCACCATTTCCTTCGCTTATCTCTGTAGCAATCGCGCGAGACACCATGTCTCTAGGTGCTAAGTCTTTTATAGATGGAGCGTATCTTTCCATAAATCTTTCACCATCTTTATTTCTTAAAATACCACCTTCTCCACGCGCAGCTTCTGATAGCAATATTCCAAGTCTATAAATACCAGTTGGGTGGAATTGATAAAATTCCATATCTTCAAGAGGTATTCCTTTTTGATATAAAATTCCAGGACCATCACCAGTGAGCGAATGAGCATTCGAGCTAACTTTATAAATCTTCCCAAAACCACCTGTTGCAAAAGTTACTGCTCTAGCTTCAAAAATATGAATATCACCAGTTGCAATTTCATACGCAATGACACCTTTACAAACACCATCATCGATTTTTACATCCAGCACTTGAAACTCATCAAAAAAAGTAACACCCATGGATACACATTTTTGATACAAAGTTTGCAAAATCATGTGACCCGTTCTGTCTGCGGCATAACAAGCTCTAAATGCTGGTGCCTCACCTTCCCTTACTGTATGGCCACCAAATCTTCTTTGTGCTATTCTTCCACTTTCTAATCTACTAAAGGGTAAACCCCAGTGTTCTAATTCAACTACTGAATCTATGGCTTCTTTACAAAGAATATCTACTGCAGGTTGGTCTGCTAAGTAATCAGAACCCTTTACAGTATCAAAAGCATGCCAATTCCAATTGTCTTCTTCTACATTTGCTAAAGCTGCACTCATACCACCTTGAGCAGCACCTGTATGAGATCTTGTGGGGTAGAGTTTTGTAATGACTGCAAGTTTCATGTGAGGAGCTGCTTCAATCGCTGCTCTTAGACCTGCACCACCTGCTCCAACAATTACACCATCAAACGAATGTTTTACAACTTTCATACTTCCCTCACAAATGCTACCAATACATAAGTTCCTAATATAAAGAATGCAGTTGATGTGAAGTACAGTCCATAAAGAGCAAGTTGTCTGAATGTTTTGTTAGCAATATTGTCGTGCATAACAATTCTTAGCCCATTGGTTCCGTGAAGAATACTGAGTGTTAATAAAAGCCAATCAAACGTTCTCCAGTAGGGTGTATCCCATCTTGCTGCTACAAATTCGTAATCTAGGTTAAGAGTGTCATTAAAAACATGCATTATAAACATATGCCCAGCAGCTAAAAGAACTAAAAACAAACCACTTATTCTCATAAAAAACCAAGCATATAATTCAAAATTACTGCCACCAATAGGTGGAGTTCTTCTTCCCCAGTCAGTCCTCTTTATTGATTTCATTTTGTTTTCCAATCTGGTAGTGGCCTGACCATGCAGTCAACAACAGTTGTATCAGCTGAACTTTTTTCTAAGCATAGTTCAAAATAAGAATCTATCATTTTGTATGTTGTAGGAACAAATATTGCAATAAATACAACCATAGCTGTAATGTTTAGCGCCTTTTGGTAATCAGAACCTTTGCTCCAAAGATCAACAGCAATAATTCTTAAGCCGTTGATTGCATGAGCTAAGACAGCAGCCATTAAGCCTACTTCTCCAATTCTGAAATAAAAATTTTTGTAAATTGCTTCAGCACCTTCGTACACTTCTGGTCCAGCCAAGATAAGAGCTGTAGATATGATGTGAAGCAATAGATAACCAAATAATGCAACTCCTGTAATCCTATGGAAGAGGTACAGCCACATACCAGTTCTTCCTTTATAAACAGAACCAGTAGACACAATATTTTGATTTTGCATTATCTAATTATCCTATATTTCCAAAATAACTAATAATTATTTAGACAATTCCCCCCTTGACATTTAACTATTGAGGTAATAAATTACACCTATGTAGTTTATTAAAGGAGCAAGGGTGGAGTTAAAAATTATCGATGAACTAATAGGCGGAATGCCTTCTTGGACCGAGGAAGCTAATTGCAAAGGTGCAGACGCAGATTTATTTTTTCCTGAAAGAGGAGCCTCCACTAGAAAAGCAAAAGCTATTTGTAGAGCATGCTCAGTTCAAGAAGAGTGTCTTGAGTACGCAGTAGAGCAGTCTGAAAAATTTGGCATTTGGGGAGGCCTTTCAGAAAGAGAAAGAAGAAGAATTAAAAGACAACGTGCAGCTGAATTTGATGTTAGAGATGTAGGTTAAATACCAAAACTTTCTGAATATTCGCTGAAATCTCTTTCAACACCTATCTCATCACTCTTTATTATTTCAGTGATGACGTTTTCTTCATTTGTTATAAATGTATATCTTAAAGATATGCCTGCACCATCATGAAAACATCCAAATTTTTTAGCTGCATCACCATGTGGCCAGAAATCAGATAAAATGGGAAACTCAATATTATAATGTTCAGCCCAAGCTCTATTTGTAGGACTCGCACCTACTGTTACTAGAACTGTATTTGTATCTTCTTTCATAAAAGATTCTTGATAATCTCTTAATTCACAAATTTCTTTATCGCAAACACTGCTAAATGGGAATGGCATAAAGACAAACATTGTTTTTTGACCTAAGAAGTCTTTGTCGCTGTATTTCGTTTTATCATGGTTGTATAATTCAAATTCAGGAATTTGATCTCCGATATTTAGTGACATATGTAAATCCTTTCTTAATAAATTAATATTAGCGAATTTAAATTTAAATAGGAGGTAAAGAAGTTCTAGCTGCCCAAGAAATTGGATCTTCAATTTCTGAGGATGAAGGAAGAAGATCGATATTTGACATTACGTCTAAAATTGAATATTCACTTTCACTTTCGATTAAATAGTTTATGAAACCTTCTGATTTCTCATCATAATTTGAGATCTTTTTTTCAAAATCGCTTATAGTTTCATTTGTTCCTATTAGGTCTAAATCTGTGACTAAATCTATAACACTAGGATCGATATAATTTAAAAAATCTTTAGTAGTGCTTTTGATTACTTGTCTGTAAAAACTTAATGGCGCAAACATTGAATCAAATATTGAATCAAAATTAAAATTATTTAGTTCTGGCATATTTGAAAACATTTCTTCTGGATTTGAAAAATTTGTTGGATCTAAATCTGGTTTCATTTCACCTAAGCTTTCAATTAAGCTTTCGTTACTCTTTTGCATTTGTTCAAGAATGAATAAAAAAGGTGCATTATATTTTCCTAAAGACAGTGCAATAAATTCAAGAGCCATTAAAGCCATAGTGGCTTCTCTATCATCAACTTCAAATTTAGTAATTCTAGATTCAAAATTTAATTTGTTGATTGCTAGACTATTGCTACTTGGGAGAACAACTCCAAAATGACTTAGTCCCCAAGTGTTCTTACTTAGGAAACCAGAAATATTTCCAAGCTGCATTCCAATTAAAGATGATTGTGCACCAGCTAAATTAATGGGACTTGAGTTTGCTATATTTAAATTACTAAAATCAAAATGTTTTACAGAATCTAAAAACCAATTTCCATATTCTTTAGAATTTAGTATTTGCAAATATTCAATATCTTCATAGGGAGTATCTAAAGACTGGTTGTTTAGCTGGATTGCTCGAAAAATTTCTTCATAGTTCATCTCACTATTAGAAAGCAGAAAACTCTCTTCAGCTTCTTTATTGATATGGTTATTAATTTGTGATGCTAGATTCCAATTAACATCACCATCATCATTATTAA
>Ga0233451_10000032_pt1 | contig 130138 bp, 110 predicted proteins | sample 011ome_29_FD_183052 | JGI IMG/M metagenome (GOLD analysis project Ga0233451, IMG submission 183052) | Coastal salt marsh microbial communities from the Groves Creek Marsh, Skidaway Island, Georgia - 011504CT (spades assembly) | ecosystem: Environmental > Aquatic > Marine > Intertidal zone >... | reverse complement strand
AGGTTCTTTTGTCCGACTTAAAAACCTAAATTTAGGATATACATTAACTATGCAAAAAGGGAGATCACTTAGAATATACCTATCAGGAAACAACCTATTAACATGGACCAAGTATCCTGGTTATGATCCTGAAATTCAGTCTTACAACAAAGATCCTCAACGACGAGGAGTAGATTTTGGAAGTTATCCTGGAACACGGCGTTATACATTAGGTTTAAGATTTAATTATTAATTATTAAAAGCAATAATCATGAAACAAATATTTTCAATTATTACAAGTAAAGCAATCCTGATAGTTGCTACAATTACCTTCATGGGGTGTAGTGATGTGTTAGACGAAAAACCTGTAGTACAGTTAAGTACAGAACAGTTTTATCAGAACGAAACAGACGCTTTTGCTGCTCTTTCGGCAGCTTATGCACGTTTAAAAGATGGTGTTGGATATTATAGACAGCAGTTTTTATCCAATTTACATGCAGCCTCAGATCAGGGGACTTCAAGTTGGAAACATGGCAATTTTAGACAAGGTACAATTGTTTCATCAGATCAAAATCTTACAAATCCATGGATTGAAATGTATCTTGGAATTAAAGATGCCAATAACATCATATCAAGAGTTCCAGCGATCGAAATGGATGAGGAATTAAAAAACCGTATCCTTGGTGAGGCTAAATTTTTGAGAGGATTACATTATTTTAATTTAGTCAGATGCTTTGGTGAAGTGCCTTTAAGAACTGAGCCCACAGAACCTGGTGATGAAGGCTTACCAGTTTCTCCAATAGAAGATATTTATGAAGTTATCATAAATGATTTTTCCTATGCTGCTGAACATTGTTGGGGGTTTAATGAAACAAGAGGGGGGCAAACCAATAACATAGGAAGAGCAACTAATGCAGCTGCTCACGCAATGCTGGCAAAAGTTTATCTTCAGATGGCATCTTCAAAACGAACAGCTACAGAGGGTATTCAAGGAAATAACAGATATTTAGGAATTACGGAGTCTTCTGCAAATTTATACCAATTAGCAAAAGACCATTGTGATGCAGTTATAAATCAAGGGGATTACTCTTTAGTTTCAGACCTAGATCAATGGGTTGGTATTTTTGATCCAACTAATGGGAATAACCTAGAATTACTATTTGATATTCAGGGCTCTTCATTAACAGAACAAGGTACAGCAGTATCTAATTTATTCTCTCCAAGAGGGGCTGGCCTCAGTGGAGGAGGTTGGGGTGGTACTAACAAATTATTACCTAAATACATTAATTTTCAAATAGATAAGAACGACCCTAGATTTCAAAATGCAATTGTTCGTGAATATCAAGACGCTACAAATTCCTATGTTCTATCACCTGCAAGTACTTCTTATTTCAGAACAAACTTAGAAACTGGAGCATCCAACGGGACTTTATTTCAAGTATTTACATCAAAATATATTGATACCAATGCTACTACAGAGTACACCAGTGAGCAAAACTGGCATGTGATTCGTTTAGCTGATGTTTACCTTATTCGTGCAGAAGCAATGGCAGAAATTAGTCAAAATCCTGCTTCTGCTAATGATGATATAAATATGCTTAGGAATCGAGTCGGTATGACTACTTTTGATGGTTCAGGAATGTCTATGGAGGATTTTAGAACAGCACTTTTACGTGAAAGAGGGGTAGAATTGTTTATGGAAGGTCATCGATTTTTTGATATCACTAGAATGGGAGTTTATGATGAATATTGTAGAACGGTTTTTAACAATAGTATCGGAGCTCGTCAACCTGAGGATTACACCTGGCCGATTCCTCTTATTGAAACGACAGCAAATAACAACATAAATTAAATTTTATATAAAGATAAATTGAAATCAAATTTAGTATTCTTTTTATTGTTTTTGGGGTATTGGTTTTCTATGGCTCAAGAGCATGAAAAACCAAATATTGTATTTATAATTTCTGACCAACATAAGCTTGAATTTACTGGTGCCTATGGAAATAAACTAGCCATAACTCCCAATATTGATGAGTTAGCAAAAACTGGTATTGTTTTTACCAATGCATATACTCCTGCTCCAGTTTGTGCTCCAGCCAGAGCGTCATTAGTCACAGGAATGTACCCCTATGCTAATGGGGCTATATATCACAAGGCGCCTATTGAACTTCCTAATGGCAAAGTTAAAAATGTTGGTAGCGGTTATTTAAGGGAGTCTGGTTATCATGAAGGAATTGTTACCATAGCAGATGTTTTTAAAGAGCAGGGATATGTTTCTGCTTCACCTGGCAAAATGCATGTTCATGGTGAGCTTCAAAAAGATGTTGATGAAGATCACAAGGGCGGAAATACTATGGGTTTTGATGAGCCATCTTTACGCTACTACACCTATTTTCCTGGGGGACATTATCAAGACGAAGTTGGTGAAGATACTTATATGAGGTATCGTCAGTTTAAAAAGTATGGAAACACATACAAAGGAGGGTCTATGCATTTAAATGAAGAGTATGTTCCCACTTTAGTCAAAAATGATGAAGATAATTTTGATATGGTTGTCGCCCGAAAAAGTGTTGAATTTATTGATAAATGCGCCAATAATGGACAAAATTTTTTCCTCCATATTGGATTTGAAAAACCTCATGCTCCTTTTACCACAACTCAAACTTATTTGGACATGCATGTTCCATCGGATTATGAGTTGCCTGAAACATATGATGATTGGTACAAAAAGGGCAAATATCCTTGGGTGCCAAATTGGGTGCACTCTGGAATTCCTAAACAGCCACAAAAGGCGAAAAACATAATGGCAGCTTACAACGCTTGTATTACGGAGATGGACGATATGGTTGGCCGAGTGGTTAAAGCACTTAAAGATCGAGGGGTATATGACAATACTATAATTATTTACACAACAGATCATGGAGAACATCTGTTTGAACATGGTTTAAGGGGTAAGCATAATATGTATGAAGATGCTGTTAATGTTCCGTTTATTGTATCATATCCCAAATTATTCAAACAAAATGTCGTGAATCACTCGTTAATTAGCTTAATAGACTTAATGCCAACTTTTGCAGATTTAATTGGTGGTAATACACCAACCACTGCACAAGGAATTTCATTAGTTGATTATTTTAAAAACGGTGGTATAATTAAAAATAGAGTTGTTTTTTCTGAATTTAGAGGAGGAGATTACAACTTGTTGCCTGGTGCAAAAAATGTTCCTTCAAGAATGATGCGTCAAGGAGATTATAAATTCATCTATACCCATGGAATCATCGATCAATTGTATAACATCAAAGAAGATCCAGATGAATTAGATAATCTTATTTTTAATGAAGACTACAAAGATATTTACCAAGATATGTATTTTAAAACTCTGGTGGATTGGCGTTTTCAAAAATATTCTCCAATCAGATCTTCAATAAATGACAATACCATAAAATGGGAAAAGTCACAAGAAATTAGTTCTTATGCTGTATATTATTCTAGGAGCAACAACTCTAATGATGCAAAACTCATTATAGATAATATTTCAACAAATAGATGGGAAGTTAAAAAATCTGGATATTATTGGATTGTAGGAAAACCAAAATTCACAAAAACATCAAGTTTTTATGGAACAACTGTCCCAGTTGCTGTAGAAAATTATTCTAATATTTTACCAATTTCAGATACCATCAAGTATAAATAAAAATACAATAAATTAAAATATTAATCTTTTAATTTTCATTAATGATACATATCATTTTTTAAAAAATACAATTTGTATCTTAAATGAATAGGATTTGGATTGATTTGAACGGTATTTAAACATTATAAGTTTATTATATTTATAAATTTAAAAATTAAACAAACGTATTTATGAAACTACCATACCATTATTTATTTTTTACAATACTTTTGATGGGGTTTTTCGCAAATTCTCAATCTAATCCAAAAAAGAAAGCACAGGTTATCACTAACGAAATGTCACAGTTTCTAGACCTTACTAAGAAAGAATCTAATGCTGTTTTTCAAATTCAACTTAATCGTTTTATTGAAGCTAAGGACATTAGGTCAAAATTTTTTGATCAGCCAACAATTCAAAAAGAAAAACTTAAATTATTAGGAAATAAGGTGTATAACGACCTTAAAAACCTTTTAGGCGTAGACCGTATTAAAAAATGGAAAGATTTCAAGAACAATAAAAACCATTCAAAAAAATAGACTTCATTATCAAATTTATTAACAATTTAAACTAAATAATATGAAAAAAATTACTCTTTTTCTTTTACTTCTTTTTACAATTAATTTATCAGCTCAAAGTGTTTCTATTCTAGGTGGTTCTTCATTCAATTCAATAGCTGAAGCTATTACAGCAGCTACTCCTGGTGATGTAATTTTAGTGTCTGGAATTCATACAGAATCAATTACCATAGAAAAAAATATTACTCTCAGAGGATCAGATCCTACAACTGATATTATTCAGGCATCCAGTTCACCTTTAGCAGATGGATCAGGTACCAATGTTATAAATGTAATACGTGCAGTAGACACTGACGTACTTTCAGTAACAATTGAAAATTTAGGGATTCGCCATGGAAATGCTTCAAGCTCTCAAAATGGTGGTGGAATTAATGTCGATAAAATCACCGGATTGTTAACTTTAAAAAATCTTATAGTTGAAAATAATTTCACTGCTAAAAACGGGGGTGGAATTAGCTTAGCGGGTTCTAATGTAGACATTATTCAATGTACGATAAAGAACAATTTATCTTCATTGGATGGAGGTGCAATTATAGCGGCACCAAACAATGCCTCTGGAATAAATAATGTTATTAATCTTAAACAAAGTTTAATAGACAGCAACACAGGTCGTAATGGTGGAGGCATCTATATCAATGGAAATCCAGACTTTGGTAATGATTTTCTTATAGAATTTATTGTTGAAAACACCACAATTTCTAACAATTTTGCTGCTAGTTCTAGTAGTGGTAATGGTGGTGGAGCTATTTTTTCTGCTTCAAGACCTTGGACTGCCGACAATTCTATTGGAAATATTACTCTTAAATTGATTCATGCAACAGTATTTTCAAATTCTCATGCATCACTTCTTAAGTCAGGACTTCAATTTGGAACTGCCAAAGTTACTAACTTTGGCGCCTATAATTCTATCATAGTCTCAACTGATGCTGTTGCAACTAAAGCAATTAATTTTGCAAACACGAATCTTATTTCAATAGTCAACTGTATAATGGGTGGTTTAAATGCGGCTCCAACATTTAATTCTTCGGATAATAATCAGACAGGTAAAACGGCAACTTATGCTGGCTTGTCTGGAGAATTCTCCAATGAAGGAGGAAATACTTCTGTTTTGGCAATTTCTGAATCTAGCACTGCCGATGATTTTTGCACGGCAACAACCACTGGAATTACTCTGCCTTCAATCGATCAAAGGGGATATGATAGGGAAGGTATACCCGATGCAGGTGCTTATGAGTTTGGAGGAACACTTTCAGCAGATTCACAAATGGTTGTACCAAATGTGAAGGTGTATCCTAATCCAGCTAGTGAATTAGTTTACATTGATGGTGTTAATCAAATTGATAGCATCGAGGTGTATTCTGTACTAGGAGTTTTAGAAAAAATAATTAGTGGTAAAAATTTCTTAGATATCTCAGATTTATCAAGTGGTGTTTATTTACTAATCATAAAAAATAATTCATCTTCAATTACCAAGCGTCTAATAGTTAAATAAAATATTTTATTTTAAGTTTAAAACACACATTGCACTGCATGTGTGTTTTTTATTTTGTATGGTAAATTTATCATGAAATGAAAATCAATATCACAAGAAATATCCAAATATTTTTTTCCATTATACTTTTTAATTAATTGTGTAAAAAGTCTACTGAAATAAAATAAAGCACAAAATTCCACAAATCCCTGGTATGGTTTGGATTCCTGGCGGCATTTATGATATGGGAGCTTCCGATGGTGATCGTATGGCACTACCCCACGAAAAGCCCAAACACACAGTAAAGGTGGATGGGTTTTATATGGACGAGACCGAAGTCACCAATGCACAGTTTTCAAAATTCATTGAAGCAACAAATTATATAACCACTGCAGAGCGACCAGTGGATTGGGAATTAATCAAACAACAATCACCTCCAGGTACTCCAAAGCTTCACGACTCACTCTTATTTCCAGGCTCCCTTTTGTTTAAAAAAACAAAAGAATCGGTTCCTAATCTATATGACTTTTCGCAATGGTGGCGTTGGACTATTGGGGCCAATTGGAAAGAACCAGAAGGGAAGGGAAGCAGTATAGATGGAAAAGAAAATCACCCTGTTGTTCATGTGTCCTATAAAGATGCTATGGTTTATTGCAATTGGACTGGAAGGCGATTACCCACGGAAGCAGAGTGAGAGTTTGCGGCTCGTGGCGGTAAGCGGGATAAGATTTATTTTTGGGGAGACTTAACGGATAAATTATCATCCTATGTCAACAGTTGGGAAGGGGAGTTCCCTGTAGATAACACCCAAGCCGATGGATTTGAAAAAAGCGCACCAGTCAAAACGTATCCTCCTAATGACTATGGGCTTTATGAAATTTCTGGCAACGTATGGGAATGGACCAGTGATTGGTATAGTAGTCAGTACTATCAATACTGTAAAGAAAATTCAATAACTAATAATCCAAAAGGACCTAAGGAGGCCTTTAATCCCAATAATCCGTATATAGATGAGCGTATAATTAGAGGTAGCTCTTTTTTATGCAATGCCTCCTATTGTGCCAGTTACAGAGTATCTTCAAGAATGGCCACTGATCCAAATACTTCTTTAGAACATTTGGGTTTTAGAACAGTGATGGACTTAAAAAAGGAATAGTTATAAATTAGTTCAATAACTTCGATAAAGTTCGAACTTTCAAAAGTTTGGGTCACTTCTTATAGACTGTCTTTTTAAGGCAGTCTTTTTTTATTATACTTGCACCTAGACTTGCACTAATACCATTATTATCTTTAAAAATAGGGTTGCTTAATTCAATTTTGGGGTATGAAGAAATATCAACAGCTGAAATAAATTCAATTTCATTATTTCCATCTGAAGTTTGATTCACACCATTTTCAGAACAACTGAAGCAAATCAAAATTGCGCTAAAAGCAAAAAGTTTATATTTTAATTTTTCAATAAAAATAATTTAATAAACTATTATTTTTCGACAAGAATTCTAAATTCCCAAGGGTCTAATGCTATATTTTTTGAAAATTCTGTTTCTCCAGTAGCATAATCTACTGCGCCAACTGAAGGGTTTTTAAGTTGTTCATTTGTGGAAGAAAAATTACCCAAAAAAGTAACGGTTTGTCCATCCTTTTCTCTTTTAAATGCCAAAACTTTAGAATTATCCTGGTCAATTTTTTTGTATGCAGCGGCACTTTTTCCACCATTAAGAGCTGGACTCGAATTTTTAAGCTGTCCTAATTTTTCGAGCAAAGGCCACATTGTTTTTTTGGTATGCGGGATTTGATCTTTCTCAAAAAATAGTAATCTGTGGTCCAAATCATATTCTTGTCCAGAATAAATTAAAGGCATGCCTGGTACAACAAAACTAAGAGCTGTGAGAAGTTCGGAAGCATCTCCCATTCGTTCTTTTATTGTCCCATTCCATGAGTTTTCATCATGATTTGTAACAAAATTCATCAATATATCATCATTTTCGTATCTTCCTGTATCTTTTTTAAATACGTCATCCCATAGTTGTATAGCATTTTCTGATGTTGCCATTTGATTAAAAATATGATGGCGTTCCCAACCATATGCCATATCAAATAAATCATTTCCTTTCAAAAGATCAGGTTGATCGGCCTCTGCTAACATAAATAAGCTTTTTTCTGAGCGAAGCTTTGGAATAGCATCTTCCCAAAAATCTAAGGGTACAGCACTTGCAACATCACATCTAAAACCATCCACGTCTTCCTCTTTTACCCAATAGAGCATGTCTTTAATCATTTCTTTACGCATCTCTTTATTGTCGTAATTTAGATCAGCAACATCTGCCCATCCCCAAGACTCACCCGTATCTGGATTGATAGGGTCGATAACTTCTCCATTTTCATTTTGAGTATAATATTCTGGATTTGTAGTGAGCCAGTTATGATCCCATCCCGTATGATTTGGCACCCAATCTAAAATTACAAACATACCGTTATCATGTGCAGTTTTAATCATATGGCGAAAATCATCAATTGTACCAAATTCTGGGTTGACTTTTGTGAAATCTGAAACTGCATAATAACTTCCAAGCATTTTGTTGCGTTCTGTTTCATCTTCAATAAGATAAGCAAAATCGCCGCCTGTGGCTTTGCGTTTGGTTTCTGAAATTGGGAAAATAGGCATTACCCATATAATTTTAACACCAAGTTCTTTAAGCTGTGGAATATCTTTTGTAAAGTCAATAAATGATCCTGATTCTGAATATTGACGGATGTTAACTTCATAAATTACAGCATTTTCCATATCAGCTTTACTAATAGGTGTGTAAGATTGTTTGTTTGAACTTACTGCTGTTTTTGAAGATTGTTTACATGAACCGAACATAAAAACAAGGGCTAGTATGATACTTAATTTTTTCATTTTTATTGAATTTAAAATTTGATTTTAATTTTTGATTTATTTGAGGTATTCCAAGTCAAATTTAATTGACATGTTTTAGTCAAATAATCATATTGATAATTTATTTTTTTATTATTTAAAAACACTTTTTTTGGGACCTTATTCAAATTATAAAGCACAAGATTAATTTCCTTTATAGTTGATTGAAATTGTACACCATTTGTTGCACTAAATTCTATTTGAATTTGTTTAGGATTGTGTTTAGCATCTACTTTTAGAAGTTCATAATGGCCCTTTTCATAGGCATTTGCAAGCACCCCATCATCATTATAAATATGGCGTTGGGTATGTTTCACATTTTTATCAAAATAATAATGCAACTCAAAATGATCTAATTGGTAATTGTCAGTAGACTGAATAGGTTTTGTCATAGGAACTATTGCACCAGCTCTTACAAATGTGGGAATCGAGTTTTCTTGGGTTTGAATGAATGTTGTTTTACCGCCTTCAAATTTTTGTTTGGTGTAAAAATCATACCAATTGCTAGTTTTTGGGAAATCTACCTTTTGTTGTTCTTGACCTGCTTTAGTTATCGGAGAAATTAAAAAATCATTGCCCCAAAGATAGGTGGTTGAAATGGTGTCCATCTCAATTCTAGAATCCTCAAAGAATAGGGGCCTCATAAGCGGTAATCCTTTTGTATTGTTTTCAAAAACTAAGTGATAATTATAGGGCAACAATGCATAGCGCAAATTAACGGCTTGTTTTGACAATTCGAGTGCTTTTTGTGATCTAAAAACAGGTTCACTTGGGACTTCTTCTTGTGCATGAGGTCTAAAAATAGGCTGAAAAACGCCATATTGCAACCATCTCACATAGAGTTCATCGTCTAAATTAGCGCCTGCAAAGCCACCCAAATCCGAGTGCATGTATCCAAGTCCTTGAAGACCCATTTGAAGTGCAATCTCGGTCTGAGATTGCAGTCCACCCCAAGTTCTATTGACATCTCCAGACCAAGGAATGAGTCCATAACGTTGAGACCCAGAGTATCCAGCTCGCATTAGAACAAACGGTCGTTCTTTAGGAAAATCTTTTTTATATCCAGTATGAATCAAACCTGCCCAGTCGTGTCCATAAATATTATGAACTTCATCGGCAGTTCTGTTGTAATGTTTTAAGGCTTTTGGATGCACCTCAGGTTCTCCTAAGTCTCCCCAAACTCCAACGACACCTTTTTCTCTTAAACCCTTATATATAGACCAAAACCATGATGCGCCTTCTGGGTTGTAGATGTCTATCAATCCAGTATTTCCAAAGTAAAAATCATAAGTAAAGGGCTTGCCCAAAGCATCCGTAGCCAACACTTGTTTCTCTACTGCTTCAGTCCATCGATTTGAGGTCGTTAAAACAAATGGCTCTGTTATTGTTATTGTTTTGACACCTTTGGTTTTTAGTCTAGAAATCATACCTTCAAAATCTGGGAACGAGTCTCTGTAAACTTCTAAATTTCCCATTGTTCCAGTAATGGTTTTACCAAACCAGTAGAGATCTAAAATCACAGCATCAATGGGGACGTTTAAATCTATGTATTTATTGATGGTCTTTTCCACTTCTTCCTGTGAGTGGTAACCAAAACGACTTGCAAAATTTCCAAGCGCCCAACGTGGAAGCATCGGCTGCTTCCCTGTTAAATCTGTGTACTGATTAATAAGTTCAGGCCATGAGTTTGTTGCAATCACTTGGTAAGTCTTTCGTCCTGATATTGTTTCGTAAGTCAAATGATTGGTTTGTTTACTATCCAAATCTAAATACCCAATAGGGGCGTTGTCAAAATGAAGCATATAGCGAAGTGATGAGACAACAATTGGTATAGTATAATTCATTAGTTCGGAGTGTGTTTCGTAGCCATAATGGGCTTTATTATACAACTCTAGCCTATGTCCTCTTCGATTCATTCCTAATGCTCGAGCTCCTCCGCCGTACAACACTTCGTTAGATTTGATATTGAAATTTATTTTCTCTAAACTGTCATTTTTTGTATAACCTTCAGCTTCTGAAATTAATAGTTTATTGTTAAAGTAATATTGTATTTGAAACGGTGATTTTTGAACCTTGATTACAATTCCATCGGTTTGTAAAACAAAATGATTTACCTCCTCTTTAAATGTAACATCAATTTGTTTTGGTTTTAAGACAACAGCATGAGACTCTTTTTTTTCAGTTTCACCTGTTGGGATAAATGTAGTTTGTACAATATTTTTTGTGTAGGGGACAATTTTATATAAACCGTCGTTGACTTTAATTTCTAGACTTTGATTTTCTATAATTTCAACACTTTCAAAAATTCGATGAGGATTTTGTGCGAAAACAATACCAAAGGAAAAGTAAATAAGGAGTCCTAAAAATTTATTCATAAGTTATTTGTTTTTAAGTAAAAAGGTGAGGGGTGTAGCCAATCTTTTATTCCAAAATTTTTCTGCATGTTCGTGTTCATCAAATTTTAGATTGACCATTGATTCATTATCGTATGATTTATATTCTAGTGCTGTAGTCACTAAATTTTGATAATTTAAATAGAGAGCATCTAATGTTTTTGTCCCATAATCAAAATAGATTCTATGATTAGTTGGAGAAGGTAAGTTATCCATCATGTAATCTAAAATAGCATAAGGAATTTGATTAGATTCTGAATTAGAATAGGTGCCAATCCAATGGGTAGACAAACAAGCTGCAGTTCCAAATACATCAGGGTATTCACAAATGGCATAAAGTGAAATCAAGCCTCCTCTACTGGAACCCATAATGGCAGTGTCTTTTGGAGATGTTTTTGTTGAAAAATTGGTGTCAATGTATGGCTTTAATTCGGTGACTATAAATTTGAGGTAGTCATCGGAATTAATAAATGTTTCTTGATTCTTTTTTTCTGCCATGCGTTTCAGGGCTTCTTTATTTTCTTTATCTAACGTTTCAAAAACTTTTTGAGGAAAATAATTTGCATTACGTTCTGAGTATACATTCCAAATTCCAACAACAATAGCCTCTTTAATTTTAGAGGTTTTTAGAAGTGCTGACATATGCTCATCAACACCCCATTCTTGGCCATTCCATGTTTTATCTGCATCAAATAGCATCTGGCCATCGTGCATATACAAAACACTATACGTTTTTGTGTTGTCATAGTCTTTTGGAAACCATACATCGACATTTCTTGGGGTAACATATTTTGATGGAAATTTTTCTATTCGCTTAATGTTACCTTCAATTTTTTGTGAAGGATTCATCCAATAGGTTTTTATGGAATCCAGTGAAGAACAAGATGCCCATAGCATATTTACACTTAAAGAAAATAACAGTATATGAGTTTTGTTTAAAAGCATTGATTAAGGGACTAAACTGAAAATATAACTTCCTTTTTTTGCTAATCTTAGGCTATCTTGCCAGATAAAAACTTCTTTTGTTAGCACGTTTTGAAATGTTTTTCCATTGAAGTTTAATTCTTTAAAACGATTTAAATCGACAGAAATTGGGGTTTCGTTTTTATTCAAAATTAAAAATGCTATATCGTCTTTAACTTGTCTGAAAAGAAAATATACTCCCGAATTGGGTGCAAAATGAACGGTCTTTCCATGATGAATTGCATCACTGTTTTTTCTAAAATTCAAAAGCGTTTTCAAATAGTTTTGCATATCTTTTTGATCCTCATTCAATCCTTCTCCATTGAAAGCATTTACTTGATCACCAGCCCAACCTCCTGGAAAATCTGTTCGAATAAGGCCATGATCACCAGGATTTTCAAAATCTTGCATCAAAATTTCTGTACCATAGTATATTTGAGGTATTCTTGGTAGCATCAAAAGAGTACTCAAGGCCATTTTTGTTTGAGCAATATCGCCTTTTAGTTCCGTATATATTCGGCTCATGTCGTGGTTATCCAACATGGCCATAATAGCTTTTGGATTAGGATAGTGAAAATCATTAGCCAATCCATCATATATTTTAATAAGTCCATTTCCCCATGCTTCTTCTTCGGCAACCCCTTTTTTAATATTGTCCAACATTGCAAAGTCCATAGTTGAATTCAAATTTGAAACATAGTTGTGTTTTGATTTTGGATCATTTTGCCAATATCCAATTAGTAATGGATTAAAACTCCATTCTTCCCCAACAATTGAAAAATTTGGATACTCTTTCATTATTGCACCTGCCCAATCACTTAAAAATACTTTATCTGCATAAGGATAGGTGTCTTGTCTAATTCCACTTAGACCTAATTCTTCAATCCACCAAATACTATTTTGAGTGATGAACTTTGCCATAAATGGATTTTTATGGTTCAAATCGGGCATTGTTTCAACAAACCACCCGTTAGTCATTTCTTTTTTATCGATTTCTGAAGCATAAATATCTTGATTTACAGTACGGCGATGGTTAGAATATTTTGTAGGTTTTCCTGATAAAAAATCATCTTGATAATTTAACCAATCTTTAAAAGGTAAATCATCCATCCACCAGTGATACAGTCCACAGTGGTTTACAATTTGATCCATAATAAACTTGATTCCACGTTTATCAGCTTCTTTAACCAAAGTTTTATATTCATTGAGAGTTCCAAACCTAGGATCAACCTCATAATGATTTGTAATGGCATACCCATGATAAGAACCTCTTTTCATGTCATTGGTTCGAAGTGGACAAGACCAAATAGCTGTAAATCCCATATCATCTACATAATCTAAATGATCTGTAATGCCCTTTATATCGCCTCCATGACGAGCATAATTATCCTTGCGATTTATTTTTTGTTCTTGTAAATTTGGTTGAATGTCATTTTCTGGATTTGCATTTGCGAAACGATCTGGAGTGATTAAATATATTGCATCTTCAGAGTTAAAGCCTTTATATTCTGAGGCCAATTTTGTTCTTTTCTTTAACTCATATTCCAAAGTGTAATATTGACCATCAGTTGAAGAAAATAATAATTTAAAAACTCCAGGAATTGTATTTTTTTGAATTTTCAAATCAATAAACAAATAATTTGGACTATCAGCATTGTGAACTTGCACAATTTCAATGCCTGGCGTGCTAACACTAACTTCCATTCCTTGAATGTTCTCAGATTTTACTAATAATTGAAGCTCTTCAGACTCAAATCCAATCCACCAATGTGGGGGCTTAACTTGCTCAGCTTGAAGTGATGTTGATTGGATTATTTCCTGGGTTTGATCTGTTTTTGAATTGCAACTAAGTAAAACAAAAAACAAGAGACAGAAATGAAATAATCTTATTTTGTTTTTAAATGAGTTCATTACACGGTTATCAAGATGTTTGGTTTAACATTCATAGGTTGGTCATTTACAATTATTTGCATAGACTCTTCTCCAGAAACTTCGAAACTTGTTTCTGTATGATTAACAATGACTTTTAATATAGTTCCTCTAAAATTCACTTTAAAAGAATAGGATTTCCATTGTTTTGGAATTTGTGGTGTGAAGTGCAACTGATTGTTTTTGACACGCATTCCTCCAAAACCTTCCACAATACTCATCCATGTTCCCGCCATTGAGGTAATATGAAGTCCTTCGTGCACTTCATGGTTATAATCATCTAAATCTAATCTAGAAGTTTGTAAGTAAAATTCATACGCTTGATTCATGCGTCCCAATTTTGAAGCTTGAATACTATGAACACATGGCGATAGCGAACTTTCATGAACGGTAAGGGGTTCATAAAAATCAAAATGTTTTTCCAATTCTTCAATTGTAAAAGCGTCCTCAAAAAAATAGAATGTTTGCAAAGTATCGGCTTGCTTTATGTATGGAGATCTTAATATTCGATCCCAAGACCAATGTTGATTTATTGGTCGTTCGTCAGCAGATAGTTCAGATGCAGGAGTAAGATTTTTGTCTAAAAATCCATCTTGTTGTAGATAAACACCATGTTCTTTTGAATAGGGTAAATAAATAGATTTCGACATTGATTTTATCACTTCTAACTCCTGTTGTTTTAGTTTAGTTTTTGTTAAAATTTTGCGATATGCTTCTATGTCAGTAGCTTTTATCTTTTCTAAAGTATCGAGTGTAAACTCCATACACCATTTGGCAATGTAATTTGTGTAAAAATTATTATTAACATTATTCTCGTACTCATTTGGTCCTGTTACTCCAAGCATAACAAATTTCTGTTTTTGTTCTGAAAAATTAAATCGCTGATACCAGAAACGGGTGATGGCGATTAAAACAAAAATTCCTTTTGAATACGTATAGGATTTATCAGCAGTGTAACGTTGATAATTGTAAATAGCAAAAGCAATGGCGCCATTTCTATGAATTTCTTCAAAAGTAATTTCCCATTCATTATGACATTCTTCGCCATTCATGGTCACCATAGGGTACAAGGCTGCGCCGGAATTAAATCCTAATTTTTCTGCATTTTCAATCGCTTTTTCCAAATGATGGAAACGATATTCTAGCAAACTTTTTGCAACATTTTGAGATTTTGTAGCCATATAGAATGGTAGACAATATGCTTCTGTGTCCCAATAGGTACTCCCACCATATTTTTCACCGGTAAATCCTTTAGGGCCAATATTTAGTAGGGGGTCAGTTCCCAGGTATGTTTGATTGAGTTGGAAAATATTAAAGCGAATTGCTTGTTGCGCCTTAACATCACCTTCGATAGTAATATCGGCCATTTGCCATATTTTGGCCCACGCTTGAATTTGCTCCTCTAACAATGTATCAAATCCTTTTTTTGAAGCCATTTGAATTGCAGTCGCTGCAGATTTTAGCACATCATCATTTTTGCGATCTGAAATATAGCCTCCAATTTTTTCTATTGAAAAAGTTGACCCTTGATCAACATGCATCAAATATGTGTGTCCAATTCTTGAATTGGTCTTTTGTTCAGAAAATGAAATTGCTACAGGCTTTCCATTTAAAGCACATTGATGGTGCATAAAAGTACAGGTCTTAAACCTAGTTTTCATGGTTTCTGCTTCAATAAAGGCATTAGAATTTTCAGAAGAAATTGATAAAATATCCCAAAATTGATCATCCCAGTTTTTATCTTGATTTGTGATATTGCCATCCAAAAAAGGTTCAAAACTAATTTCGGCCGAACAATTAAGTGGGGTAACTTGATATTGTATAGCGCCAATTTCGTCTTGAGAAATACTTAGAAATCGTAAACTTTCAACATAAACTTGAACATCATTGATAAGAGTTGCCTTAAATGATCGAGATAGCCAACCTTCTTTCATATTCAATTCGCGCCTAAAGTCAGATATTGATTTACAAGTATTTAAATCTAATACGACATCATTAACAACTACATTGATACCAATCCAGTTTGGTGCATTTAGTACTTTAGCAAAATATTCTGGATAACCGTTTTTCCACCAACCTACTCTTGTTTTATCAGGATAATATACTCCAGCAATGTAGCTTCCTTGAAAGGTGTTACCTGTATAAGATTCTTCAAAATTGGCCCGTTGCCCCATAGCACCGTTGCCTAAACTAAAAATACTTTCAGAAGATTCAACATTTTTTGGAATAAACCCCTTTTCAATAATGGACCATGAGTCTGGAATTATATAATCTTGGTTCATTTTACTATTTTTTAATTAATTGCTCTAAAAAGTCATTACTCATAACTTTAAAGTTTTGAAAATTATATTGTGCTTCGTGCAAAATTTTTGGATCTCCAATACCAACACTTGTCATTCCCGCTTTATTAGCTGCTTGGATACCCGCAACAGAATCTTCAAAGACAATACAGTTTTTTGTTTTAGATTTTGTTTGCTGTGCAGCTCTTAAAAACACTTCAGGATTTGGCTTGGCTTTTGAGACATCATTTCCATCAACAATAGCATCAAAAAGACCTGTAATTTTTACCTTATCTAGAATTGGTCTAGCATTTTTACTAGCCGATCCTAATGTAATGAATTGCTCTTTGTTTGTTAAATATTTCAAGACTCTGTCAACATCTGGTAAAAGCTCCGATGTATTCATGCCTGAAATGTATTCGATATAGTTGGCGTTCTTTTGATTCATTTTGTTTTGAAATTCAATAGGGTCTAAAGTACGTCCTGCCCATTTCAAAATTTTTTTTAAGGAATCAACACGACTAACGCCTTTTAGTTGTTCATTTTGTTCAACAGAAAAATCAATACCAAGTTCATTTGCTAAAGACTTCCAAGCCTGATAATGATACTTTGCAGTATCTACAATAACACCATCTAAATCAAAAATGAAGCACTTTCTTTTCATAATTATTTGGATTGATATCGTATTGCAGAAGGATTAGTAATCAACAAATTTGTTAATGCAGCAATAAGCAGACTAATTCCAGCGATTAACATACTGTTTATGGCCTCTGGACCTATAAGATTTGATAATTGATTAATTGCACCTAGGGCTGCTGCAATTTGTGGAATTACAATAAACATATTGAAAATTCCCATAAACACCCCCATTTTATTTGAATCTACAGCACTAGAGAGCATAGCATAGGGCATCGATAAAATACTGCCCCAAGAAAATCCAATTAAAATAAAACAATATCTTAATTGCTCTGGTGACGCCACAGACATACTTAAAAAGCCAATACCTCCCAAAGCAAGTGAACCCATGTGTACATATTTTCTGTTAATGGTTCGTTTAGAGGTATATAATGTTAAAAGCAGGGCAAAAGCCATTGAGGAAAGCCCATAAACCCCCATGGCAGAACCCACGGCATTTGATGATTCCTGAAACGCTGTATTTACAATATCAAATTCGGCTTTTCCAATTTCGGTTGAAAGGTCATATTGTGCTTCTATTGGCGCAGGTGTTTTAAATACATGTTCGGTGAGCGCAGGATTGGCCATACTCCACATGGTGAAAAAAGCAAACCATGAAAAAAACTGTACAACACCAAGCTTTTTCATTGTCGTTGGCATTTGACCAATGTTTTCAATAATATCTGGTATGAATCTGTTTTTTTGAGATCGTTCATTTTCAAATGCATCCATATCTTCTGGTGGATACTCAGATGTGGTCATAATAGTGTACAACACACTTACAAAAAACACAAAAGCACCAATAGCAAAAGCCACTTTAACAGATGGTGGTACCACTCCAGATGGCGCAGAATTACTAAAGCCTAATTGTGAAACCATCCAAGGCAGATTACTTGCAATCCATGTTCCTATTCCAATAATAAGTGTTTGTACTACAAATCCATAGGAGCGTTGTGATTCTGGTAATTTGTCTGCAACTAGTGCACGAAAGGGCTCCATCGAAATATTTATAGAAGCGTCTAAGATCCATAAAAATCCAACGGCCATCCAAAGCACTGGTGAATGAGGAACAAAAAAGAGTACTAAAGAACTTAAAATGGCACCAATTAAAAAATATGGTTTTCTACGACCAAGCTTCGGATGCCAAGTTCTATCGCTCCAATATCCAATAATGGGTTGAACAATAAGGCCCGTTAGTGGTGCAGCAATCCAAAGCATTGGAATATCTGCCTTATCAGCACCCAAAGTTTGAAATATACGAGACATAAAGCCCCCCTGCAACGCAAAACCAAATTGTATACCTAAAAACCCAAAACTCATGTTCCAGATATCCCAGAACCCAAGTAATTGCTTCTTCATAATAGTATAATTTAATTATTAATACTATTTTGATAATCAGCAAATGTGGTTATCAAAACTTAAAAGTGAAAAGTAGAGTTATAAGTTTTGATGCGACAAACATATAAATAATTTTTTTGTGTACCAAATTATTTTGTAGAACCTCTTTGAATTAAATTAGTTGAAATTACAACGGTTTTTGTGGGCTCTTTTGGCAAATCATTAACGCGTTCATCAATGCGTTGAATAAGTAATTCTGCGGCTTTTGAACCCATAGATTCTCCGTGTTGACTTATTGTTGACAACGTTGGTGTGGCATGTTTTGAAAGCATTCCATCTGTAAATCCAATAACTTGAAGATCGTTGGGGATTTCATACCCCATTTCTTTAGCAACTTTCATTGCAACAACAGCATAGAGCTCATTTACAGCAAAAATTCCATTGACATCCGTATGATTGAGCAGCAATTCTCTCACTTGTTTTTCTAAAACATCAAGGTGATCTTCTTCATACAAAAGTTCATCGTCAATTTTTATTATTAGATCACGAATTGGATTTATTCCGTGGTTTTTTAAGGCTTCTAAATAGCCTTTAGTTCGTAGTCTCCCCACACTTACATAGTCCTTAGTTGTTAATATTGCTATTTTTGTTGCTCCTTTGTTTATTAGTGTATTTACAGCTATTTCCGCGCCTTTGGTATCATCAACAATAACCTTATCACAAGGGATTTCAGCAACAACTCGATCAAACATCACCAAGGGGATGTCTTCGTTTAATGTTTCAGTGTAATGCTGATAGTCTTGGCGTTGCATCGTTTCTCTTGACATTGATATAATAAATCCGTCTATACTACCGTTTGCCAACATTTCCATATTGATAACTTCGTTAGAAAAAGACTCATTTGATAAACCAACAATGACGTTGTAGCCATTGGAATTTGCATATTTTTCTACACCCTTTATAACTTTTGTAAAAAAGTGATGAACAATATCAGGAATAATAATTCCTATTGTTTTTGTCTTTTTATTCTTTAGGCTTAATGCAATATTGTTTGGTCTATAGTTTAATAATTTAGCAAATGCCTTAACTCTGTCAATGGTGTCCTGACTTATTTCTGGACTATTCTTTAGTGCTTTTGAAACTGTTGAAATGGAAACATCCAACTCTCTAGCTAGTTGTTTTAAGGTAGTTCTCTTTTTCATGACTCATGGACTTTTAAAAATTGCATTAAAACGTGCTTCATTAGCAAAAATAGCAATAATGAAACCTATTTTTTATGTTTTTTATATAATTTGAACTGTTTTTTGAAGATAATTCAAAAACTTATCAACACGAAAACGTTGTAGTAATGTTATAGAATTGTTAAATAATTCCCAAAGATATACATTAGCCGTGAAAAGTAGAATTATAAGTTAAAACCTAAAATTAGTCTTAACTAACAAACATTTTATGAAAACAAAAATTAATAGCTTCTTATTTTTACTATTGATTCCCATCTTATGCTTTGGGCAATCAAGCGTTAAAGGTACTGTAAGCGAAGAAGACAGTGGACTACCACTTCCAGGTGTAAATGTACTTGTAAAAGGCACGAACACTGGAACAACAACAGATTTTGATGGGAATTATCAAATTTCTGCCAAAACTGGCGATGTACTTGTTTTTTCTTACGTAGGATTTTCTACACAAGAAATTTCCTTTAATGGTGAAAGTACTCTAAATGTGCAATTGGCAGAAGATGCTTCGGCATTGGATGAGGTTGTTTTAATTGGATATGGTAGTGTAAAAAAAGATGATTTAACTGGAGCGGCAGATTTAATTACCTCAGAGGATTTTAACCAAGGCCCTTTAGTTTCTGCACAACAATTGATTAGTGGAAAAATTGCAGGGGTTTCTGTAACTTCCGGTAGTGGTGCTCCAGGTGAAGGCCAGGTAATTCGTATTCGTGGTAATGGATCTTTGAGTTTATCAAGTAACCCTCTTTATGTTGTTGATGGAATTCCTTTAAATGACGGTGGTGTTGGAGGCTCAAGAAATCCATTAAACCTAATCAATCCAAATGATATTGAAAGCATGGTAGTATTAAAAGATGCTTCTGCAACTGCAATCTATGGATCACGAGGAGCCAATGGTGTCATTATTATTTCAACAAAGTCTGGTAAATCCGGAGACTTTAAATTTAATTTTAATGCATCAACAACATCTCATAACCCGTTGAATCAAGTGGACGTTATGAGCTCAGATCAATTTAGAGAAACAGTAATCAACACAGGTGACTCTAATGCAATTGGTTTATTGGGAAATAATAATACAGACTGGCAAGACGAAGTCTATAACTCTGTTGCGGGGCGCGATTTTTCATTAAGTGCCACTGGTCAGTTGGCCAATATCCCTCTTAGATTATCGCTTGGGTACTCGGATCATGATGGTATTTTAAAAGGAGATAACTTTGATCGAAAAACAGCTTCTATCAATTTTAAACCAGAGGCTTTTGGTGGTGATTTGAAAATGAGCTTCAACGCGCTTTATTCAAATACAAACAATACTTTTGCAAATAGAGGTGCCATTGGAAATGCTATTTCCTATGATCCAACGCAAAGTGTGTTTGATTCAACATCGCCTTATGGGGGTTATCATTCTTGGATTGATCCTACAACTGGTAGTCAATATAATCTTGCCCCAACAAACCCTGTTGCATTACTCGATTTGACTGAGGATACGTCAGAAATAAATAGAATTGTTTCTAATGTAAAGTTTGATTATTCTTTTCCCTTTGTAGACGGTTTAACTGCCACTGTAAAGCTAGGTATAGATCAAACTGATGGCAGTGGTGGGACTACGACTTCAGCAGACATGCCCACATCGGATCCAACCTTTGATGGAGCAGTAAGTCGCTATGATAATGAAGCAACAAACTCTTTGTTTGATGCATATTTGACATATGAAACATCATTTAATGAAGTTCATAATTTAACTGCTGTTGTTGGTCACTCATATCAATCATTTGAGTTCTACAACTACAGCTACGATAGCGAAGCTGAAGAAGATGGAAATGATTTTGAATTTATTGATAAATCCAAAAATGTATTACTTTCTTATTTTGGACGCTTGAACTATGATTACAATGGTAAATACTTGCTAACAGCAACCTTAAGAGCTGATGCATCTTCTAAACTTAATCCAAACGATCGTTGGGGCTATTTTCCATCTATAGCTGCCGCATGGAATATTCACAAAGAAGACTTTATGGGAAGTACTTTCTTTGATGAACTGAAACTTCGTGTTGGATATGGTGAAGTTGGTAATGTCAACGGATTAGGAGATTATAGATTCCTTACGCGTTATACGGGAAGTACCTCTACAGCAAATTATCAGTTTGGAAATTCATTTTACCAAACTTACAGACCAGAACCTCTAAACGAAGAACTACGTTGGGAAATTGGGCGTACTACAAACTTTGGTGTAGATTTTGCAGTTCTAGACAATCGTCTTTCAGGGTCTTTAAATTATTATGTTAGAGAAACTAAAGATCTTATTGCGTTTTCTTCGGTTGATCCATTTACAAACTTTGGCAATAGAGTTGATAAAAATATCGGAGACATGGAAAACAAAGGGGTAGAAATTATGTTAAATGCAACACCTGTTATTTCGGACAATTTCGAATGGTCAATTGGGTATAATATTGCTTTTAATGACAATACAATTACTAACCTTCCTTTTGATCAACCAACAGGTGGTATTAGTGGAGGTGTAGGTAACAATGTACAACAACACACTCAAGGTCAGGTGCCAAACAGCTTCTTTGTTTTACAACAAGTTTATGATGCTGAAGGTAATCCAATTGAAGGAGCCTATGTTGATAGAAATGGAGACAATGTAATTAATGACAATGATAAGTTTTTTTACAAGTCACCATTTGCTGATATCACCATGGGGTTAAACACAAATTTTACTTATAAGAATTGGGATTTTGCCATGGTTACTAGAGCTAGTTTAGGGAATTATGCTTACGACAATGTTGCGTCTAGCACTGCTTACCTAAGAAGAGCTACTGAAAATAGCATCCTAACAAACCTTCACTCAGACTACCTGAGTACAGGGTTTGTAAACATAACAGAAAATAACCTGTTAAGTTCTCACTATGTTAAAGAAGCATCATTCTTTAGAATAGACAACATTGCTATTGGATACACATTTGGTTTCAATAGTAATACCAGATTTAGAGTTTACGGGTCAATGCAAAACGTATTGACAATAACTGACTATGAAGGATTAGATCCGGAAATTTTTGGAGGAATTGACAATAATTTTTATCCAAGGCCTCAATCTTTTGTATTCGGAGTAAATATTGACTTTTAATAAAACATAAAAACAATGAAAAAATTAATTTTATTATTAGCGGTCTTTATTGGTATTGTATCTTGTCATGATGACTTGAATCAAACACCAATTGATCCAGATAGTTTTACAGAGGAAAACGTATTTGTAAGTGCCGAAGAAGCAAAAGGCGCTTTGGCTAAGTTGTATGCTAGTCTAGCACTTACAGGGCAAAACGGGCCAGCAGGTCAACCAGATATTGCAGATATTGATGAAGGATTCTCTCAATTTACAAGAATGCTTTTCAACTTAAACGAGTTGACCACAGACCACGCCGTAGTAGGTTGGGGAGACCCAGGACTACCAGATTTGCATGGAATGTATTGGTCATCAAATAATGACTTTACTGAAGCGATGTACAACAGATTAGCTCAAGAAGTTTCATTCTGTAATTCATTTATTTCTAATGCTTCCAATTTGACAGATGCTGTAGCTGAAACATACATAGCTGAAGCACGTTTTTTAAGAGCATTTGCATACTATAACTTAATTGATTTGTTTGGCAATGTTCCTTTATCAACTTCAATCTCAACAGATTTACCACAACAAAGCTCAAGAGCTGAATTGTTTAATTTTGTTGAAGGTGAGCTTTTAGAAATTAAAGATCAACTTTTACCTTCTGGTTCAAATGAGTATGGTCGTGTTGATCAAGTCGCGGCTTGGGCTTTGTTGTCCAAACTCTATTTAAATGCTGAAGTATGGACTGGAACACCTCGTTACACAGATTGTGTGAGTTATTCAAGTGATGTGATGAACTCCACATATATGATAAATATGAACGACGCCAATGGTAATGGAACCGCTTATGACGAATTGTTCTTAGCGGACAATGATACCAACGGTGCTCAAAATGAGTTTATTTTTACAGCCAATTTTGATGGCCTAAGTTCACAAACCTATGGTGGTACAACTTTCTTGGTCCATGCGGCTATTGGTGGAACCATGCCACCTGGCGATTTTGGAGTCAACGGTGGATGGGGTGGAATAAGAACCACCAAAAATTTGGTTAATAAGTTTCCTGTTGGTAGCGTAGATGTAAACGCACTCAATTCAACGCTTTCTGGTACACTATCAGATTGGGGATTAGTAGGTGATGCTACAACCAACGGTTGGAGTGGACCAGATATGGAAATGTATGAAACGAGCTCAAATGTTTTTGAGTTGTATGCTTCACTTTTGGGGAATCAAATGAAATTTAGATTCAGTGAAGATTGGGGACAAAATTATGGTGACAATGGAGCAGATGGCACTTTGGAAGCAGGAGGAGATAATATTTTTATTCCTGCTGATGGCGCCTACCATGTAGTATTAGATCTCAATTCCCTGACTTATACTATTACGGAGGTTCTTGCAGAATCTGATAAACGTGGCATGTTTTATACCGATGGACAAAGTTTAGAAATTGAAAATATCCCACCTTTTAACAATGGATATGCAATAACTAAATTTAAAAATGTTGATTCTAATGGAAATCAAGGCGTTGATACCTCTGGTAACTTTGTCGATACAGACTTAGCGCTTATTCGTTTAGCTGAAATTTACTTGAACTATGCTGAAGCAACTCTTAGAGGTGGTGGTGGTGACTTAAATTTAGCCACTACCAAAATCAATGAGTTAATTGCTAGAGCATACGGAAGCAATAACAATTCAATATCTTCCTCTGATATGACACTAGATTTTATATTAGATGAACGATCAAGAGAGTTGTATTGGGAAGGACAAAGGCGTACAGATTTAGTGAGATATGGTTATTTCACATCTGGAAATTACCTATGGCCTTTCAAAGCCAATCAACCTGCAGGTATAGGTACTGATGAGTACAGAAATCTGTTCCCAATACCGCAGTCCTCAATACTAGTAAACCCTAACCTACAACAAAATGAAGGATATAACTAAAATATTTAAAATCATGAATAAATTAAAATTATTAGTCTTATTAATCGTTGGAGCCATAAGTTTTAACTCATGTCTCGAAGACGATGCTGATATTACATACGTAGCTTCACCATCTGGGGATTTTATGTTTAGTAATACTTTTCTCGACACGTACGTATTAACCCCAGCAACTTCTGGAAATCTGGGAGAGAGATTCACTTGGAACGATGCTGATTTTGATGTTCAAACTAATGTAAATTATGAACTTCAAAAATCTATTGTTGGTGATTTTTCTGATATGGAAATTGTGGGAACAACTTCAAACAATTATTATGACATTAGCATAGGAGATATGTTGGGATATGCTGCTCAGGCAGGATTAGACAACGATCCAGCCACACCTGCACCTGACAATGGAGATATTGCTTTTAGAGTAAGAGCAACTGTTGGAACAAACGCTGATGTAGAAACCATGAGTAATGTGGTCATGTTGACTCTAATGTTACCTGAGGCCTCAGGTGGCGGTCCAGTATGTGATTTGGAGCAAATATGGCTTGTCGGCGCTGGTGTTCCAGATGCTGGTTGGGGATGGACTTCTCCAGTTAGACTAGGTTGTACTGGTGATAACATCTACTCTGGAAATGTTAACTTTCAAAACAACGGTGGTGCTGATAACAACTTTAGAATGTTTACTTCTGAGGGAGATTGGGCGTCAGGTTTAAATTATCCTCACTATTCTGGCGAAGGTTATACTATTGATAGTAATTTTGAAGATGCTCAAGATGGCGATAATAACTTTGCATTTGTTGGAACATCAGGGTTTTATTACATTGAGATCAATACAGTTGCTAAAACAATAACTTTAAGTGAACCACAATCCATTGGCACTTGCGAATTTGAAATTCTATACCTAGTAGGTGCGGGAGTTCCAGACGCTGGTTGGGGATGGACTACACCTGTTAAGTTATTCTGCGCTGGCGATGGTGTTTACTACGGACCTGTAAACTTCCAAAACAATGGCGGAGCCGATAATAACTTTAGATTTTTTACATCTGAAGGAGACTGGGCTTCAGGAAGAAACTATCCATGGTATGTAACAGAAGGCTATACTATAGATAGTAATTTTGAAGACGCTCAAGACGGCGATAATAATTTTGCCTTCATTGGCACCTCTGGAGTGTATAATCTAACTTTAGATACCAATACTAAAACAATTACACTAAACTAGATTAATTTTGTTGTTAGAATTAAAAAAAAGGAGTTGATAAATATCTTCTCCTTTTTTTAATTATTGAATTTTATTATAAATTTATAATATGAAAAAATTACTCTTATTCTACTTATTTCCACTCTTGGGATTGGCTCAGGTGAGTACTTCACCCAGCACCATTGAAATAAATCAACAAATTACCATAACTGTTGATATCAACAGCACTGCCACCAACTGTAATGGCATGAACAACCCCAATAAAGTGTATTTACACTCTGGTGTAGGTACCGATAGTGACGCTTGGGGCACATCAGTCGTTGGAAATTGGGGACAAGATGATGGTGTTGGTGAGATGACCAATAACGGCGATGGAACTTGGAGTATTACTTTTGTTCCTCAATCCTACTATAATTTAACTGAAGCTGAGGCCAGTACAATCACGAAAATGGGGATGGTTTTTCGCTCAGAAGATGGATCTCAAGAACTAAAAGGTAACGGCTGTTTAGATTTCTTCTTTAATGTTGGGGCCTTCCAAGTCACATTAATCAACCCCGACTCAAGTGGCGTTATTCTTGTTGACTCTGGAAGTCAAACACAGATTTTAGCCCAGAACAATAATGGTATTGCAAATTATGAGCTTTTTATAGATGGAATTAGTTATCATACTGCATCAAATACAACATTCTATCAAAGTTCTTTTGTAACCAACATTACCGAAAATAAAGCTTGTCAGCTTGTCGTGACTCAAGGCAGTAGTAGTATCACAAAGAACTTTAACATCTTTGTTAACGCCACAATTAGTCAAGCCATACCAAGTGGTCTGGAGCAAGGCATCAATTATAACACGACCGATACCTCAAAAGCTACTTTGGTGGTGGAAGCACCATTTAAGGATTTTGTATATGTGGTTGGCAGTTTTAATAATTGGACTCCAACAGCTCAATATGCAATGAAAAAAGATCCCAACTCAGATTTATTTTGGTTGGATCTTAGTGGGCTAACACCTGGACAAATTGAATCCTATCAATATTGGATTTTTGACCAATCAACAATCTCTGGATCACCAGAGTTAGTTAAAACAGCAGATCCCTATTCTACACTTGTATTATCTCCTTACGATGATCCCTATATTCCTGCAGCTACTTATCCCAATTTACCCACTTACCCGTCAGGACAAGATAGAGAAGTCACGGTACTTCAAACAGCACAAACACCCTATAATTGGCAAGTTACTGACTTTCAAAAACCATCAAAAGAGGATTTAATTATCTATGAACTTTTGATAAGAGATTTTGACGCTGACCGTAATTTTCAAAACGTGATTGATAAAATTGATTATTTTAAGAATTTAAATATAAATGCCATAGAATTGATGCCCATTATGGAATTTGAAGGCAATGAAAGCTGGGGTTATAATACTTCATTCCATATGGCTTTAGATAAATTTTATGGTACAGAATCCAAATTCAAAGAACTCGTTGATGTTTGTCATCAAAATGGGATTGCAGTGATTTTAGACTTGGCACTCAATCATGCTTTTGGAAGAAACCCTATGGTACGCATGTGGATGAGTGATCCAGATGATAATGGTTGGGGTGAACCAAGTTCAGAAAATCCATATTTTAATGTGGTAGCGACACACAGCTATAGTGTTGGATCAGATTTTGACCATAGCAGCAATCTTACAAAAAACTATACAAAACGAGTTATAAAACACTGGATTGAAGAATTTAAAATCGATGGATTTCGTTGGGACCTTACCAAAGGGTTTACCCAACAGTGTACAGCTGGAGACGATAGTTGTACTAACGGTTATCGCTCCGATCGTGTGGCTGTACTCAAGGAATATGCCGATTACTCATGGAGTTTAGATCCTGATCACTATGTAATTTTTGAACACCTAGGAGGCCAACAAGAACAAAAAGAATGGGCCGACTACAGAATAAATGAAGGAAAAGGTATTATGCTTTGGGGGATAATGACAAACCCTTATAATCAACTTACTATGGGTTATGCTTCTAACAGCAATATTTCGGGAATGGGGCATAACAGTCAAAATTTCATAGGAAAACGTCTTATTGGTTACGCAGAGAGTCATGATGAAGAGCGAATCATGTATAGAAATTTATTATACGGAGCATCAAGTGGTGGTTATGATGTTACAGATCTCAATACAGCTCTTCCGCGCATGTCTGCCCTTGGTGCAGTTACGCTGACCATTCCTGGCCCAAAAATGATTTGGCATTTTGGTGAATTAGGTATGGAAAATTCAATTTACACATGTACGAACGGGAGTGTAAATACACCAAACGACGCAACTCCAGGAGATTGTAAATTGGATACAAAGCCTCAGTCTCAATGGGTTGATAACTGGTTAGGGAATGCGGTTCGGGCTGATATTTACAACACCTGGGCACGCCTCAATGAACTTAAAATCAATGAAGCTGTTTTTGAGGGGGATTACGACATAAATTCAGGGACATTAACCCCAAAAATATATATTTGGGATAACAACTTGCCTTCAACAAGTTTAAAAAACGTTGTTATTCTTTCAAATTTTGAGTTAACCACCCAAAACATCACTCCAAACTTTCCCTATGCAGGGACATGGTATGATTTAATGGACCCGTCTGGAAATACCTCAATCAATGTGACAAGTACCACCGCACCAATTAGTATTCCTGCCGGAGGATTTAGAATTTATGGGAATCGCCCAGCAGAGACCTTAGATACAACGGAATTATCAGAGGAGAAGATTATTCAAATCTATCCAAATCCTGCAAACACATATTTTAAAATTAATCAACGTTCAACACAAATTAAAATTTATGATATGTTGGGGAAATTAATTCAAACTCATGAAGGGGAATTCAGCTCCGGACAGCGTTTTGACATATCAAAATTAGAGCTTGGGGTTTATCTCATTTCTGTTGGTACTGAAAGAGGTGAAATAACAAAAAAACTACTTAAGCATCAATGATTATAAATGAAAAATAACTTTAATTAAATACTTAGAAACATGAAGAAAATTTACATTTTAGTGCTTTTGTCTTCAGTTCTTATTTATTGAAGCGCAAACAACGATTAACTATCTGCAAGGGGAGGAGAATTATGTTGCTACTTTTACTGTTTTTTGGGGATATTTTTATTTAAAAGTTTCCCAAAAAAAAATTAAAAAGTAAATGCTTCCTCGTTATTTTTAAAAGATTTAAATTCCAAGATATAGCCATTCGGATCTTTTACAAAAAATGAAACATGCTCCCCTTTTTTATTTTTCAGAAAACAAGTTTGGTCCATTATTTCTATAGATGTATAACTTAACTTCTTAAATAATTTTTGCCATTCTTGCCTCTTGATGATAACTCCAAAATGAAAAGAAGGTAAGATGTTTCCCTCAAAAATATAATCTGGACTGTTAAAACTATATTTACCTGCTTTTGTAAAAGTTGTTTGATGGCCAAAAAGATTCACATCAACCCAATTTTCTGTTGATCTTCCGATTTCACAACCTAACTCATTTTTATAAAACTCTAAGGTTTTAGAAATACTTAAACACGGCAAAGAGAGATGAAAAATTGTATTCATAATGTTGTTCGATTATTTTAATCTTCAATTAGGTCAAAATCAAGGTTTGGTTCAATGTCCTTATCGTCTTCTATAAATTCTGAATCTTCATTAAGTTCAGATTGTTCATCTTCAAATTCTTGAATAATTTGATTCATTTTTTTGCCTATTTTGATTAAATACACAGTATCAGCACTTTTTAATTCTACTGCTTGAATTGTTTCTCCAGTACCATTTTTAAATTCTATGATATCGTTATCTCCATAGCCATCGGGAAATTTTTCTACAAAAAGATTTAGAATATTTGGGGTTAATTTTTCAAAGCCAACAATAATTCGTTTCATTTTTTTAAAAGTTTAATATATAAGCAAAAACTAAGGGCGCCACAATTGTTGCGTCACTTTCTATTATAAATTTTGGAGTATCTATATCGAGTTTACCCCATGTGATTTTTTCGTTTGGATCAGCTCCAGAATAGGAGCCATAACTTGTTGTAGAGTCGCTAATTTGACAAAAGTAACTCCAAAAAGGAGTGTTTTCTTGACCCATATCTTGATAAAGCATTGGAACAACACAGATAGGGAAATCACCTGCTATACCACCCCCTATTTGAAAGAAACCAATACCATGTTCTGAATTATTAGAGTACCAATCAGCAAGGAAGGTCATGTATTCAATTCCAGATTTCATAGTACTCGCTTTAAGTTCTCCTTTTAAGACATAAGAAGCAAAAATATTTCCCATTGTGCTATCTTCCCAACCAGGTACAACCATTGGTAAATTCTTTTGAGCCGCAGCGTACATCCAAGAGTCTTTAATTTCAATCTCATAATACTCTTCTAAAACTCCAGACAATAGAAGCTTGTACATAAATTCATGAGGAAAGAAACGTTCGTTATTATCCTCTGCATCTTTCCAGATTTTGAAGATATGTTTTTGAAGACGTCTAAAGGCCTCTTCTTCTGGAATACAGGTATCTGTTACTCTATTTAGTCCTTTCAGCAACAAATCCCATTCGTCTTCTGGTGTTAAATCTCTATAATTAGGGACACGTTTGTAATGTGTATGTGCGACTAAATTCATTATATCTTCCTCTAAATTTGCACCTGTACAAGAAATAATATGGACTTTATTCTGTCTAATCATTTCAGAAAAAGTTTTTCCAATTTCTGCTGTACTCATTGCGCCAGCCATTGAGACTAACATTTTTGAATTGTTGTTCAGTTGATGTATATAGGCTTTTGCAGCGTCTACTAATACTGCTGAATTAAAGTGTAAAAAATGAGCCTCCAAAAACTTGGAAATTGGGCCTTTAGAATTCGTCATAGTCATTGTCTTTGAATTTAGATAATTTGCTAAAAGGAGAATCAAAATTGTCATCAAAGTCTTCTTCAAACTCTTCTGTCATTTTATGATTTGAAAACTTATAACTCAGCATTTTGTAGTATAATTTAGCAGCTAAAAAATCGGGTGCTTTATGAGTTGAATTTGGACACAATTCTACGATATCGAAACCAACTACATTTTTTTCGCGAAACACTTTACTAAGAAATTCTAGGGTTTCATTCCAAAGGAGTCCTCCAGGCTCTGGTGTTCCAGTACTGGGCATAATGGAGGGGTCCAAAACGTCCAAATCAAATGTAATAAAAACGTTGTCTGTCATTTGTTCAATGGCGCTATCCATCCAAAAGTCATCTTGTGCTATTTCATGTGCAAAATAGACCTTTTCAAAATCCATAGTAAGCTTTTCAGAAACATCCATAGATCGAATTCCAATTTGTATAAGATTTGTGTGTTGACTCGCCTCGTATACAGCGCAAGCATGGTTATATTTTGAGCCCTCATATTCTTTTCTCAAATCAGCATGTGCGTCTAAGTGAAGAACAGTTAGGTTGTCAAAACTTTCATAAAATGCTCTAATGGCTCCAATGGAAATTGAATGCTCTCCTCCAAAAAGGGTTACAAATTTATTGCATTTTATTTGTCTTTTGACTGTTTTATAAACGGCCTCTACCATGGCTTCTGGGGAGGATTTTTCTGTAATGGCGTTTAAAATAGAAATTCCATTTTTATAAACTTCACTTTCTGTTTCAATATCATACAATTCCATGTTTTCAGAAGCTTCAATAAAGGCATCAAATCCTTTATCTGCCCCTTTTTGCCAAGTGCTTGTACCATCAAATGGTACTGGAAGTAATACGATTTTTGCCTTGTCGTATTTTGTAAATTTTTCTGGGATTCCCCCAAATATTTTAGGTGAGCTCATATCCTAGGATGTTTAAAAAATCTTTATTAGTTTGTTGTTCTTTATTTTGAGTAATCTCAAGGGTTTCATTTTCATTTTTTGCGATTAAAATGTGTTGGGGGGCAGGAATTAAACAATGTTGTAAACCTCCATATCCTCCAATATTTTCTTGATAAGCACCAGTATTAAAAAAGCCAATGTAAAGTGGTTTGTCTGGGCGATATTTTGGTAGATAGACGGCATTAACATGTTGCTCGCTATTATAATAATCATCACTATCGCAAGTCAATCCGCCTAGTAGTATTCGCTCATACGAATCGTTCCATCGGTTGAGGGGAAGCATTATAAAACGCTTATTAATTGCCCATGTATCTGGCAATGTGGTGATGAATGAAGAATTTATAATGTTCCATTTTTCACGATCATTTTGTTGTTTTTGACACAAAACTTCATAGATCATACCACCACTTTCACCAACTGTAAAACTTCCAAATTCGGTAAAAATATCTGGAACAGACACACCAGCTTCGGTACAGGTGAGTTGAATTTGATTGATAATCTCTTCAATCAAATACTCATAATCAAAATCAAATGCTAGAGAGTTTTTTATAGGAAATCCACCACCAATATTCAAACTGTCTAATGTTGGGCATGCTTTTTTTAAGTTGACATAGACTTTTAAGCATTTTAATAATTCATTCCAGTAATATGAGGTGTCTCTAATTCCTGTATTAATAAAAAAATGTAACATTTTTAGTTCAACATGAGGATTGTTTTTGATTTGTTGATTATAAAAATCTACAATATTTTTATATCCAATCCCTAAGCGAGAGGTATAAAATGGAAACTTAGGTTCCTCTTCAGAGGCAATTCGAATTCCTACTTTGAATTTATGTTTGATTTCATTCATTAATAGAGGTAATTCCTCATAATTGTCTATAATCGGGATGCAATTTTTATGTCCATCATTTATGAGCTTTGCAATATTAGATATATATTTCTCTCTTTTAAATCCATTGCAGAGTACAAAGGTGTTATTTTCAATTTTACCTTCTTCTTTTAATGCTTCAACAATATCTATATCAAATGCAGAGGAGGTTTCAATGTGAACATCGTTTTTAAGAACTTCATCCAGAACAAATTTAAAATGTGAGCTTTTGGTACAATAGCAATAGTGGTACTTTCCTTCGTAATTAATTTTATTCATTGCGTTATAAAACCACCGCTTAGCGTTTTTTATATTTTCTGATATTTTAGGTAAATATGTAAACCTCAGTGGAGTGCCAAATTGATGAACCAATTCCATCAAATCGATATTATGGAACTTTAGGTTATTTCCGTTTAAATTAAACTCTTGATTTGGAAAATCAAAAGTTTGATTTATAAAATCTATATATTTTGTTTTCATTGATTAATTAAAGAAAAAATAGTTACTGTTTGCCAGAATGGGCTAATTTTTAAATAGTAATATCAATGAAATTCAGATTCGAATTTGCAATATTAAAAAGCAAATTATATTGTAGAAGTAAAATAAAAAAACGGAAGTTAGCTTTAAATTTCGGGGGTTTAAACAATAAACCATATCTGAGTTTGACTTCCTAATTCCCAGAGCACCGAACGTAAAAACAGATTTCAAAGTGTTCAGCCAAATGATGTATGATGCATCAATTGTTTAGCAAAGTAAAGTTAAAAATAAATACAATTGTATTTTTTTTTATTTTTTTTAATTTAAATGAATCAATAACACCAAAAAATTACCTTACCAAGTTGTAGTATTTATTTCTGCAATAACTTGTGTTCTAATCTAGTGCTCGCATAGTTATAAATGTACGCCAACCTAAAAGTGCCATTTGAAATTTTGTGGCCTTAGTCAAGTCTACCCTACGTTTAGTTAAGCTCGGTAAAAGAAGTTTATTGAGAAGAGCTAAAGTTTTAAAAACTAATTTCATATTTCAAAAATAGAATTTCTTTGTGATAAATCAAGCTAATTTAGTACCATAACTTATATTTGTCTAAAATACTTGTATGGACATTGTTTTGATGCTTTTAGGATTTGTGCTTCTTGTTATTGGAGGTGAATATTTGGTACGTGCTTCGGTTGGTCTTTCCTTTAAGCTCAAGATTTCCAAAATGGTAATTGGTCTTACTGTTGTATCCTTTGCAACATCGGTCCCAGAATTATTAGTGAGTTTGAATGCAGCGCTGCAAGGCGCCCCCGCAATTGCTATAAATAACGTGATTGGCTCTAATATTGCTAATATTGGTCTAGTATTAGGAATCACTGCAATTTGCACTACAATTGAGGTGGATAAGTCGTTTTATAAATTCAACTGGCCAGCACTTGTTGTTTTTTCATTACTCATCTATTATTTTCTTCAAAATGACCAGCAGTTGTCCTCATTTGAGGGTTGGATTTTGTTTTTAGCTTTGTTGGTATTCATCTTTTTACTTTTAAAAACATCTGGTGCTTCAAAATCTGAAGTTTCCGATGCTACAATTGATGCGCTTTCCAAAGTTTCATATTTTAAAATATTGATTTGGCTTACTATAGGAGGAGTAGCCTTATATTTTGGGGCCGATTGGCTTGTTAATGGCGCTGTTGTTGTGGCTCAAAAAATGGGAGTTAGCGAAGCTGTTATTTCTGTTTCTTTGGTTGCTGTTGGCACAAGTATTCCAGAACTTGCAGCATCCATAATTGCAGTCATTAAAAAAGAAAAAGCAATCTCACTAGGAAATTTGATTGGCTCAAATATTTTCAATATTGGATCGGTATTGGGACTAACCTCAATTGTAAAAACAATTCCCGTTGAAGATATTCAAATTTTATCTAGAGACGTGTTGTGGATGCTCGTTTTTGCAGCAATAATAATGCCTTTGGTTCTCATCCCTAAACGCCACAAATTACAATTTAAAGAAGGGTTTTTCTTAGTCTTGCTTTATTCTGTGTTTTTAATTTTGGTATTTCTTTAAAACCTTTACTCAATAGAATAATCACTTAATTCTTCAATACTTTCAATAGATACATTGGCAGGAAAGTCTAATGGAATATCTAAAAAATTAAGTAAACCAATAAGCTGAGATGAAAGACTAATACCTTGAATAGTTTCTGCTCGTACAAGACCTATGTTATTTGCATAAAAATAAGTGACTTTCATGACATCTTGAGTTTCCAAAATAGGAATTGTTTGTGTAAATCCTTCTACACTAAACGTACCAATTATACCAATATTTAATGCAAATTCTGCTTCAAAAACATCGGTATAGTTTGTGCCATTAATAGCTTCATTAGTATAAAAATTTATTTTTTTTGTAGAAACTCTACTGCTGATTTCTACTGGTACATCTGTACCCATAATATCCATGGTTTCAGAAAAATCACTTTCTTGAACAAACATTTCCTCATTATTTGTTGCCTCTAAATTTAGGAGCGTCATATTTTCGATTGAAAGGTCTTGTGTAAATCCTATATCCAATAAGTTTTGAGGAACATCAATAGTACCATCAAAAACTAAAGTCGTTGGTGTTTTGCTGATTATTCCGTTGGTAAGTAATATATTCATGCTGCCATTGGCTACACCATTATTATTTGCATTTAATGTGAAAGAATTTTCATCAACTGAACTTATATAGATAGAATCGGTGGCAGTAAAATTCATTTCAGGAACATCTGCACTGCTGCCTACAACATCATAAATCCAGTAATCATTACTACCACTTGGAGAAAAATCAGAAGTTGTGTTGTTTGAATTTTCAGTGTTAGAATCATAAGCTTCATCATTACAGCTTAGAATAAAAACAAATCCAACAACAAGATAAATTGCGTTCTTCATTTTTTTTAAAGTTATAGTCTAAAGGTACGAAAATTAGACCAAAAAAAAACGCTCATCTTATTGGATGAGCGTTTAAATCTATAATTAGAAATAACTATTTTTTATTCATTTTCTTGATGTATTGCTGAAGGGCCATACTCATAGATGGTGTTTCTTTTGTTGGAGCTGAAATATCAACTCGTAGACCTTTGCTTTCAACGGCTTTAATGGTGGTATTACCAAAAACAGCAATTCGTGTGTTGTTTTGTTTAAAATCTGGGAAATTATGGAATAATGATTCAATACCTGAAGGACTAAAGAATACTAAAATATCATAATATACATCCGCCAAATCAGATAAATCGCTGATGACTGTTTTGTAAAATACTGCTTGTTTCCAATTTACACCCAATTCGTCGAGAGCCTTTGGAACAGTGGGCTTTAACTTATCAGATGAAGGGAGTAGAAAAGTTTCATCTTTGTATTTATTTATAACCGGAATCAGTTCAGGAAATATTCTTTTACCCACATATATTTTTCGTTTGCGATACACCACATATTTTTGCAGGTAATAGGCAACGGCCTCAGATTGACAAAAATATTTCATAGTGTCAGGCACTTTAAAACGCATTTTTTCGGCCACTTTAAAAAAGTGATCCACAGCATTTCTACTTGTTAAAATGATGGCTGTAATTTTAGAAAAGTCAACTTTCTGAAGGCGAATTTCTTTGGTGCTTACATCTTCTACGTGAATAAAAGGGCGAAAATCAATTTTTACTTTTTGCTCTTGTTGAAGGTCAAAGTATGGAGAGTTTTCAGCTTTTGGCTCTGGTTGTGAGACTAAAATAGTTTTTACTTTCATAAATTGATTAATCTTATAGGATTGGTTAATCTCGATTTAAAACCTTATAAAAAACTAAAAAAGGTCCAATTTCGAGAGTGCAAAGATATAAAATAAAATAAAAGAAATTGTTCAAAAGTGTGTTAAGATTTGATTGAATTGTTTTCATCATGCCAGCCATAAGTATCAAAAGCACAAGAATGGCAGTTATTTTGATTAAAGTGGTGTCAAAATTTACACCAAAAACAATAATTGCATTTAGAGGCAAAAGGATCAAACCAATGAAGTTATAACTACTAATTTGCTGAAAGGTTAAAATGTTAAATATTTTATTCAAATCGAAAACATAGCCTAAGAATAATTCAACACCAATTTTAAGTAAAAACCCTAATGCTATAAAGGCAATCAGCTGAGAGAATAGCAAAAGACTCATGGAGACAGGTTCAAAAAGCACATATTGATAGCTGATCCATCCAAAAACAACAATGTTGAGGCAAAAGTTTAAATAAAGTAGAGCATCAAAATTATCGAAAAAAGAATGTTCTTTGAGATAAATACGCAAGTAGTTTGTGTTTGCAAACAGTTTCAAAAACTCTGAGAATCGAAATGGATGAATCGTTTTGGCCACCAAAACAATGACTAAACTTGAGAGGCAAAATACCACATACCAATCGTTTGAAACAACTTCTCTGAGCATATACAAATCTAAGAAGAATATTTATTAAAATGATCCGTTAAATTAACGTATTTTTGTTTTACATTATCATATTTTGAAAGACACATTAGTTATTATACCCACCTACAACGAAATCGAAAACATCGAATTGATGTTACGCGCTGTTTTTTCAATGTACAAAGAAGTTCATGTTTTGGTAGTGGATGATAATTCTCCAGATAAAACAAGTCAAAAAGTAAAAGAATTACAAGGAGAATTTCCCGCGACTCTACATCTTTTGCTCCGTCCCCAAAAAACAGGGCTAGGCCGTGCTTATATTGACGGATTTAAATGGGCGCTAGAGCATTCTTATCAATATATTTTTGAAATGGATTCAGACTTTTCTCATAATCCAAAAGATTTAAAACTACTGCACCAAGCATGTTTGGCCCCCAATGTAGACGTGGCTGTAGGGTCTCGATATGTGAAGGGTATCAATGTTGTAAATTGGCCATTTTCACGAATTTTACTTTCATATCTGGCTTCATTTTATGTGCGTTTCATTACAGGAATGCCGATCAAAGATTCAACCGCTGGGTTTGTCTGTTACAAACGTAGTGTCTTGGAAACAATTGACTTGGATGATATTCAATTTGTTGGTTATGCATTTCAAATAGAAATGAAGTTTAAAGCCTTAAATAAAAAATTTAAAATCAAAGAAATACCTATTATCTTTACCGACCGAATACGTGGAGCATCAAAGCTCACAAAGGGAATTATTTCTGAGGCCGTTTTGGGAGTTATTCAAATGCGAGCTCAACAACTTTTAGGCAGATTGTAAATGCAAGAAAAATCTATATTAATAAAAAATGCACGCATTGTAAATGAAGGTATTATCTTTAATGGTGACGTGCTTATTGAAAATCAATTTATAAAAGAAATTTCGGAGTCTATAAGTGCAAAAAATGGTGATACTCAGGTCATTGATGCAGAAAACAAATTTTTGCTTCCGGGAATGATAGATGATCAAGTACATTTTAGAGAACCTGGCCTAACACATAAAGCAAATATTGCCACAGAATCCAAGGCTGCAATTGCAGGTGGAATTACCTCTTTTATTGAAATGCCCAATACTGTTCCTCAAGCAACTACAATAGTGAAACTTGAGGATAAATTTAAAATTGCTGCTGAAACTTCATTTGCTAATTACTCGTTTATGTTTGGCGGAACAAATGACAATTTGGAAGAAATTCTAAAAGTGGATTCAAAAAATGTTGCAGGACTAAAATTGTTTTTAGGATCTTCTACTGGAAATATGCTTGTAGATAATCCAGAGGTATTAGAAAAAATTTTTTCGAGTACAGACATGATTATTTCGGTACACTGTGAAGATGAACAAACCATTCGAAAAAATACTCAGAAGTACGTATCAGAATATGGCGATGATATTCCTGTAAAGTATCATCCTATAATAAGAAGTGAAGACGCCTGTTATTTATCGTCATCAAAAGCTATTGAGTTGGCCAAAAAAACTGGAGCTCGACTGCATGTATTTCATTTGTCTACGGCTAAAGAAATGAAATTATTTACCAATAAAACGCCTTTAAAAGACAAAAAAATTACGGCTGAGGTTTGTATTCATCATCTTTGGTTTTCAGATGAAGATTATGATAAAAAAGGGACACTCATCAAATGGAATCCTGCCGTAAAATCTAGTACCGATCGGGAGGCTCTGTGGAAAGCGCTTTTGGATGATAGAATAGATGTAATTGCTACAGATCATGCCCCACATACTAAAGAAGAAAAAGATAATCCATATACAAAAGCACCATCTGGTGGACCCTTGGTTCAACATGCTGTTGTAGCACTAATGGAGGCCTATCACCAAGACCAAATTTCAATAGAAAAAATAGTAGAAAAAATGGCTCACAACCCTGCTATTTTATTTCAAGTTGAAAAAAGAGGCTTTATTAAAAAGGGATATTATGCCGATTTAATTTTGGTGGATCCTCACAATCCTTGGACGGTAACAAAAAACAATATTCTCTACAAATGTGGTTGGTCTCCTTTTGAAGGAACAACATTTAAATCAAGAATAACACATACCATTTTGAATGGGTCTTTGGTATACCAAAATGGACAATTTTCTAACCACAATGCTGCGATGCGTTTAACTTTTAATCGATGAGAATATTTTGCTTTGTTCTTTCAGTTTTTATCCTAATCTCCTGCAACAGAGATAAGTATAAAGCCCCTGATGATTTAATTTCTGAAGAACAAATGGTAGATGTTTTGTATCAATTCATGATAATGAATGCGGCCAAAGGGGTTAATAAGAAAATTTTAGAACAGCATATCGAAGACCCTTCACAATATATTTTTGATCAATTCAATATTGATAGTCTGCAATTTGTAAATAGCAACGCCTACTATGCCAACAATAATGAAGTTTATGCTTCTATATACAAGCGTTTGGAACAAAAACTGGAATCAGATAAAAAAGCAATGGAATTGTTAGTTGAAGCAGAAAAAAAGAAAAATGATTCTATAAAAAAATCAAAAATAAAACAAAGAGATACGGTTTTTGAGTTCAATAGGAAAGAACGCAGCATTAAGAACCGACTTTCTCCAAATAAAATCGACACGTTGCAGAAACGGACTCAGTGATTGGTGTCCATTCAAACCCTTTTAAATCTTGTTGAATTTTGTCGGAACTGTAAAAAGATTTTTTTAATAAAGTTTTGGCCAGTTGTTTAGTCAGTCTTCTTTTTCTTCTTAAAATTTTTGAAAATAGCCAATCTGCTCTCCATCCGATTGACAATATAACTTTTGAAGCTACTTTTTTAGGGCTTTTCACATGCAGAGCTTTGCAAATCATTGACATGATTTCTTGGTAAGTCACATTTGCACTCGCCAAAATATATCTTTCATTTTCAATTGAGGAATCCATCAATTGTGTCATTGCCAAAACAACATCTTTCACATCGACGTAGGCTGTAATACCTTTGGCTGCATAGGATTGACCTTTGTAAGCCAATTTAAATAATAGTCCGCTACCAGTATTCCAAAACCCTGGACCAATAATAACTCCTGGATTAACTATTACTGCGGGGATACCTTCTTGGGTGCCTCGCCAAACTTCCATTTCGGCACCATATTTAGAAATGGCATATACACTTTGATCTTGATTTCCACTCCAATACGTTTCTTCATTTATGCTTTTTGAGTGATGTCCAAGAGTGGCAACTGAGCTCACATAACATAGCTTTTCGACAGCATTGCTGATGCATAAATTAACAATATTTGCAGTTCCTTTAATGTTTATATTTCGAAGTTTTTTATAATCTGAAGGGTCAAAAGAAATGTATGCTGCACAATGATAAACATGTGTTATATCTTTAAAAGCAAGTGTTAATTTTGGAATATCATTGAGATCGGCTTCTATCCATTGTATGGTATCAAAAAGTTCAACAGCGTTCTTAGAATAGTAAGAAAAAATGATTTTCACACGTTCAAGATCCGACCCTTTTCTGTAAGTGGCTCGAATTTCTTTGCCTTGTTGAACCAATTTGAGAAGTAAATGACTGCCCACAAGTCCTGTACCGCCTGTAACTAAAATCATGATGCGAAATTACTGAATTTTCTTTTCTCGGCATTGTTGAATCTTTTATCTTTGTTCAACAAAATTTAAAAAATGGCCAATAATTTTATAGAGGTACTAAAGTGGAGAGGGATGATTCATGATGTTATGCCTGGTGCAGAAGAACATCTTTTGGAACACATGCGTACTGCGTATGTAGGTTTTGATCCCACAGCAGATTCTTTGCACATAGGAAATTTAGTACCAATTATGTTACTGGCGCATTATCAGCGTTGTGGGCACAAACCCGTGGCTTTGGTGGGTGGTGCAACAGGTATGATTGGTGATCCATCGGGGAAATCAGCCGAACGAAATTTATTGGACGAAGCAACACTACGCCACAACCAAGAAGCCATCAAAAAGCAACTCGCACACTTTTTAGATTTTGAAAGCAATCAACCCAATGCCGCTGTAATGGTGAACAATTACGATTGGATGAAAGACTTTTCGTTCTTAGATTTTATTCGTGATGTGGGCAAACATATTACTGTGAATTATATGATGGCCAAAGATTCTGTAAAAAATAGAATTTCTTCTGAAAGTAGCGAGGGGATGAGTTTTACAGAATTTACTTATCAACTGGTTCAGGGTTATGATTTCTTTCATTTATATCAAGCATATGAGTGTACCATTCAGATGGGGGGGAGCGACCAATGGGGCAACATCACAACAGGTACAGAACTGATTAGGCGTATTGGAAATGGTAAAGGATTTGCCATTACATGCCCTCTGATTACGAAATCTGATGGTTCTAAATTTGGAAAAAGTGAAGGTGGAAATGTATGGCTTGATGCTAAAAGAACATCTCCATATAAATTTTATCAGTATTGGTTGAATTCAAGTGATGAAGATGCTGAAAAATACATCAAAATCTTTACATTTTTAGAGCAAGATGAGGTTCATGCTTTAATTGAAGCACACAAAGCACAACCCCATTTGCGTCAATTACAAAAACGATTGGCACAAGAAATCACCACTATGGTACATAGTGTTGAAGATTTTGAAAATGCCGAAAAAGCATCTCAAATTTTATACAGTAAAGCATTCAAAGCAGATATCCAAACTTTGGACGAAGCTACTTTTTTAGATGTTTTTGAAGGCGTTCCACAAGCCGAGGTGTCTAAATCTAAAATTTTAGAGGGATTAGACATGATTGCAGCGCTTTCGGTAGAAACAGGTTTTTTAGCGTCTAACGGAGAAGCACGACGTGCCTTGAAAGAAAATTCAATTGCGGTCAATAAAGAAAAGGTCAATGAACAGTACACATTAAGCGCAGCAGATTTAATTAACGATACATACATTATTTTGAATCGTGGAAAGCGAAGTACTTTTATTATCCGTGCTGTTTAAAGCACCATCAAATTACAACCTCTAATATCGGATTGGTTAAAACGTCCAAGGACTTCAAAGGTGCCATTGGTATGAATTTTCCCTAAATCTTGTGTTGCAATAAATGCACAGGAATTTATGTTGGCCAAATCAATGACATTGAGACCACCAGATTTTTTTCCGTCTACAATTGTAAGTGCATCTTCAGGATCTCTAATGAGCACTCTCATCCATGGTGGAGTAGAAAACAAACCATCACCTTTGGAATAGGCCTGTGACAAAAGCTCGGTCATCCCATATTCACTATGGATTTTATCCACACCAAATCCTTTTTTTAAAATGGCGTGTAGTTCAGATTTAATCAATTCTTTTCGGCGACCTTTCATGCCTCCAGTTTCCATAACAATCGTATGTTTTAGGTCAAATTGATGAAATTCTACCAAGTCCAAAAGCGCATAAGACACACCAATAAGAAGTGTTTTTTGCCCAGAAGTTTCAAGTTCTAATAGGGTTTGTTTTAATGCGTCTAAATCATTTAGATAAAACCCACTTTTTGGGCACTTCGATTCTTGAATCATATCCTCCACCATATAAATCAAAGAAGACCCTTCGCGTTCTAAATAGGAGGGGAGAAGAGCCAAAATAGTATAGTCTTTTATGTTGCCATAAAAGTCCGAAAATCCCTTTTGAAAACTTGCTTTATAAAGCTTGAGATCGGCCACATGGTGTTGGCTTACCACACTTCCTGTAGTTCCACTGCTGGTAAAGATTTGTTGAATATCTTTTGTAGAAGATACAACCTTATGGGTTTTAAAAAATTCTATAGGTAAAAAGGGAATATCTTCTAATTTTTGGACATCGCTGGGGTGTTTATACAAAAGGTCACAAAAAGAACGATACACTGGATTTTCTTCAAATTGAAACTTGAAAATTTCGAATGCTTTTTTGGTAAAAGTTGATTCGGAATTGATATCGAATATTGAAGAGTAATCCATTGCTTATTCAAATGCATTACAAAAATAGAGAAAATAAAAAGGTTAAAAAATTAATTATTGGATGACTAATTTTTTAGTGGTTGTGTTTTTATTTTGCGTAAGTTTTATCACATAAACACCGGCTGGTAAATCTTGAACATTTAATGGCACTTCATGGTTTATCATTTTTGAAAAAACATTTTTACCCAGTGCATTGAAGAGTTGTACAAAAACAGGGTCTTGGCTATTTGTTTTTAAATGAACAATTCCATTGCTAGTAGGGTTGGGGTAAAGTTGTATCTCTGCAATTGCTAAATCATATACAGACGCTGTTGCAGAAAAAGTTTGATTGGTATTAAGTGCATTATAGGTACTCGTGGCTGGAGAGCTCCAAGAAAAATCTTCGTAACTGTTTCCTGTGCCGTTAAGCTGCAAAGAATGCCCAACAGTGGTGGTGCCATTTTCCGACACACCAATATCAGTTGAGGTGTTTCCAATAGCCACACCATCTGTTGCAGTAATTTTCCCCTCGTAGCTTAAAAACTGAATTAGTGTTCCATTGTTATCCAGTGCAACGCCATCTGGCGCACCATTTTGAATAGGAATAATTGAGAAAAACAAAGTGCCAAAGCCATTAGACTGATTTGGAATGACCCCAGAAAGTTTGATAGTTTTGAGGGCACTATTATCGTTTCCATTATATAATGTTAATGCATAAGGGCTTAAATTAGTTCCAGAAGGTCCCGCAATTTCGATGCCTTCATTAGCGTCGGTTCCAGCATTATCATAGTGTATTTCATTGATAAAAACTTTGGTTTGTCCGAAGGAGAAAAGAGAAACTAAGATCACAATTATAATGAAGTAGTTTTTTTTCATAAAATAGAATTTGGTTTAAAAATAGTATCAAAAAATGTTCCAAATTTGTAAAAATGAGCAAAAACCAATAATTTTTTCACCAATATTTTAGTATGAAACTAATGTTAAGCGTGTTTTAAACTAATATTAAGAATGACTTCAATTTTTTTTATTCGTGTCTTATTCAATATCTTTACGTATAAATCATAACACTAGAAATGAATAATTCTAACATAAAAATTCTTTTGGTTGATGACGAGCCAGATATCTTAGAGATTATAAGTTATAATCTTACTGCTCAAGGGTATAATGTAAGCACTGCAAATAATGGAGTTCAAGCCGTTAAAAAGGCCAAAAAAGAACAACCACATTTAATAATTTTAGATGTTATGATGCCCGAAATGGATGGTATTGAGGCCTGTGAGCAGATTAGAAAACTTCCAGAACTCGAAAATACGCTTATTGTTTTTTTGACCGCAAGAGGTGAAGATTATTCACAAGTAGCAGGTTTTGAAGCTGGGGCTGATGATTATATTACAAAGCCCATAAAACCAAAAGTTTTGGTCAGTAAAATCAAGTCTTTGCTCAGACGATTAAATACAACTTCCAATACTCCATCCAAAGACTTAATTGAGTTAGATTGCCTCACCATTGACAGAGAAGCCTATAAAATTGTTTTTGAAGGCGAAGATATTATTTTGCCACGCAAAGAATTTGAATTATTATATTTGTTAGCATCCAAACCAGGAAAAGTTTTTAAGCGCGAGGATATTCTCGATAAAATTTGGGGTAATGAAGTCGTTGTTGGAGCAAGAACTATAGATGTTCATATTCGAAAACTCCGTGAGAAACTTGGAGACAAACGCTTTAAAACAATCAAAGGGGTAGGGTATAAGTTTGAAAATAAATGAATCTAAAAAAGACGTATAAATTTGCAGTCGTAACGGCACTACTCCTAACGTTTTTCCTTGCACTCTCTATGAGTGTTTTTTTGTTTTTTACTAATGATTTTAATTTCAAATTAATCGGCTTTTCTTCACTTTTTTGTTTTGTTATAAGTTTCGTTATAGTGCAAATCCGTATTGAACGTTATATCTATAAAAAAATAGAAAAAATATATAATGATGTCATATTCTTGGAATCTGAACCTGGTCCAGTAAAGAGTACACCAATATCTACAGATTTAGAGTTTTTAAGTAAGGAGCTTAGTCAATACACAAAACTTAAAAAAAATGAGCTGGAATCCTTTAAGGCTAGAGAAGAATTTAGAAAAGAATTTGTAGGCAATGTGGCTCATGAACTCAAAACACCATTATTTACAGTGCAAAGCTATATTTCTACGCTTTTGGATGGTGCTATGAGTGATAAAGATATTTTGGAAAAATATCTAAAAAGAGCAGATAAAGGCGTTGATCGATTGATATATATTGTTCAAGATTTGGATACGATTACAAAAATAGAATTTGGTGATGCGAAGTTGGAAAAATCAAATTTCGATATCATAGAGCTCATAAAAACTATTTTTGAGCAACTTGAAATGAAAGCCAAAAAGGAAAAAATTACTTTGACTTTTGATGAACTCACTCCAACATCAGTTTTTGTTAATGCCGACATGAAACGTATACAGCAAGTGCTAACCAATCTTATTGTAAACTCTATAAAATATGGCCATGCTAATGGCACTACAGAATTAAGTGTGGAATCTTTAAATCCTGACAAAGTTTTAGTACGAGTTACAGACAACGGCGAAGGTATCGAACAAGAACACATTCCTCGACTTTTTGAACGTTTTTATAGAGTTGATAAAAGTGGTGCGCGCAGCGAAGGCGGATCTGGACTAGGACTTGCCATTGTAAAACATATCTTGGAAGCACACAACGAAACCATCCACATTGAAAGTAAATATGGCATAGGAAGTGAGTTTTCATTTACACTTCAAAAACAACAATAAATTCAGTCTAATTTTCCTACTTTTGCTGAAAATACAAACCTGTGGGGAGTAAAAATAAACTGAAAAGATTTAGGGAAAATGAAACCTTTCAAAATGTGATTCAACCGACACGTGAAGTATTGGTCGATGCCAATTTTTCGTTGAAAGGCAAGTGGTGCTCCTCATTTTTTAAAAACAACAATCCTTTGGTCCTAGAATTGGGCTGTGGAAAGGGCGAATATACAGTGGGTTTGGCCAAACGCTATCCCAATAAAAATTTTATAGGCATTGATATCAAAGGGGCACGTTTTTGGAGAGGTGCCAAAACTGCTATTGAAGATCAAATGCCCAATGTTGCATTTATTCGAACTCAAATAGAACTTATAGAATTTATTTTTGCTGAAAATGAGGTTGATGAAATTTGGATTACTTTTCCAGATCCTCAAATTAAGTACAAACGAACAAAACACCGTTTAACTAATGCAATATTTTTGCAACGCTATAAAAATATTTTAAACAATACAGGGGTTGTTCATCTCAAAACAGACAGTGAGTTTATGCATGGCTACACCCTCGGGTTGTTGCATGGACTTGGGCATGAGGTGGAATATGCAAATCATGATGTGTATCGACAGGAGGGAAGTCCAGAGGAGGTGACTGAAATACAAACCTATTATGAAGAAACCTATTTAGCAAAAGACAAAGCAATTACCTATATTAGATTCAAAATCAATTAGAAATTGAACAATACATACATCTTTTTTATAAGTCTCGTGATAGCTTTTATTGGTGTCCTACCGCCAGGGCTACTTAATGTGACTGCAGCAAAAATTAGCTTAAAAGAGGGGCACAACAGAGGATTTATGTTTTCAATTGGTGTATGTATAATAGTCGCTTTGCAAGTTTATATCGCTACTGTTTTTGCCAAATATCTCAATCAACATCCTGAAGTGACAATAATTCTAAAGCGTGTTGCTTTTGTGATTTTCTTATTGGTGTCTATTTATTTCTTTTTAACGGCGAAATCAAAACCAAAAAGCCTTGAAGTAGAGCCCTCTATTAAAAGCAAGCAAAGTCGTATTTTTCAAGGAATATTTTTGTCTTCGCTTAATATTTTTCCAATACCATTTCAGGCTTATATGGTTACAACGCTTGTTTCTTTTAAATGGTTTAGTTTGGAATCTACAACAATAGGAACCTATGTTTCAGGAGCTGTAATGGGATCATTTATAGCATTGTATGTTTATATTTTATTTTTTGATACTTTAAAAAACACCAAATTTGTGACACCAAAAAACATGAATTACTCTATTGCATTCATAACACTGGCAGTTGCAATTGTTACGCTAATTAATTTATTACGAGTGGATTAATTATGTCAGAGTCCTCAAATTTTTTTGATAAATGTTATGAAGTTGCACGTCAAATTCCATATGGTCGTGTGACAAGCTACGGCGCAATTGCAACATATTTAGCTGCGCCAAGAAGTGCGAGAGCAGTGGGGTATGCTATGACGGCTTCACATGGTAAAGATGTTCCTGCACATAGAGTTGTCAATAGAAAAGGACTGCTCACTGGAAAACACCATTTTGATGGTATAAACCTAATGCAGCAACTTTTAGAAAATGAAGGCATTCAAGTTAAAGACAATCAAATTCAGAATTTTGAATCTGTTTTTTGGGATCCTGCAAAAGAACTTTAGCTTTTTTAACAAATCAAGCGTATATTTGTACCTTAGAACAAATCTAAATTACACGCCTTGAAATTTACAAAACAAGCAATTGAGGACGCATTGAAAACCATCACAGTTCCTGGTGAAGGTAAAAACATGATAGAAAGCAAAGCCGTAAAAAATATTGTTGTTTTCGATGATGAGGTTATTGTTGATTTAACGATATCAAACCCCAGTTTACAAGCAAAAAAACGTACAGAAGTTGATATCATGAAAGCGATTCATGAGTTAGTGTATCCAAAAGCAAAAATTCAAGTCAACGTAAAAGTTGATGCGCCATCAACTCCAAAAAATCAAATCAAAGGAAAGGCAATTCCAGGGATTCAAAATATTGTAGCTATTGCTTCAGGTAAAGGTGGTGTTGGGAAGTCAACAGTCACTTCAAATATTGCAGTAACACTAGCAAAAATGGGATTCAAAGTAGGGATTTTAGATGCTGATATTTATGGTCCTTCAGTTCCAATAATGTTTGACGTTGCACATGAAAAACCACTTGCAGTTCAAGTTGATGGAGCTTCAAAAATGAAACCTATTGAAAATTATGATGTTAAAATATTATCTATAGGATTTTTCACCAAAACAGATCAAGCTGTAGTGTGGCGAGGACCAATGGCTGCAAAAGCACTCAATCAAATGATTTTTGATGCTGCATGGGGAGAATTAGATTTTCTATTGATTGATTTACCACCTGGAACAGGCGATATTCATTTGAGTATCATGCAATCCTTACCCCTTACCGGAGCTGTTGTTGTTAGTACCCCCCAAAATGTAGCATTAGCAGACGCAAAAAAAGGTGTAGCCATGTTTCAACAAGATAGCATAGACGTTCCAGTACTTGGAATTATAGAAAATATGGCTTATTTCTCACCAAAAGAATTGCCAGAAAATAAATATTATATCTTTGGTCAAGAAGGGGCAAAGCATCTTGCGGAAGATTTAGGGGTTCCTTTTTTAGGCGAAATCCCCATTGTCCAAAGCGTAAGAGAAGCAGGAGATTTTGGTCGCCCAGCAGCCATGCAAACAGCAACTGCTATTGAAACAGCTTTTGATGCTATTACAAAAGAAGTCGTACAACAAGTGGTAAGACGAAACAAAGATTTACCACCAACAGAGGCCATCAAAATCACAACAATGGCGGGTTGTAGTGCTGTAAAAAAATAAAACGATAGAACTATGAATTCAAATGAACTTAGAGAAAACGTTGAAAAAGCCTTGAACGAAATTCGTCCTTTTTTACAAAATGATGGTGGTGACATCAACTTGATTTCTATTGAAAATGATGAAGTTGTAAAGGTACAATTAATTGGAACTTGTTCTTCTTGTAGTGTCAATCAAATGACACTAAAATCGGGGGTGGAAATGACCATAAAAAAATATGCCCCTCAAATTCAATCTGTTATAAATATCGAAGCATAAAATGATTAAAACCGATATTCTTATTATTGGTGCAGGGCCAACTGGACTCTTTACAGTTTTTGAAGCAGGTCTTCTTAAACTCAAATGTCATCTTATTGATGCATTACCACAGCCTGGTGGACAGTGTTCAGAAATTTATCCAAAAAAACCTATTTATGACATCCCTGCCTATCCAGAAATATTAGCTGGAGATCTTACAAAAAAATTATTAGAACAATCCAAACAGTTTGAACCAGGTTTTACGCTAGGAGAACGCGCCGAAACTATTGAAAAGCAAGGCAACGGTTCGTTTATTGTAACGACCAACAAAGGTACCAAACATCAAGCTCCAGTAGTTGCAATTGCTGGTGGATTAGGAAGTTTTGAACCTCGAAAACCTGTTTTGAAAAATATTTCAAATTTTGAAGACAAAGGTGTTGCCTATATGATTAAAGACCCTGAAGTCTATCGCAACAAGCGTGTTGTTATTGCAGGAGGAGGAGATTCTGCCTTGGACTGGTCTATTTTTCTTAGTGATGTCGCCAGTGAAGTTACATTGATTCATCGAAGAAATGAATTTAGAGGCGCCTTAGACTCAGTAGAAAAGGTACAAGATTTAAAGAACAAAGGAAAGATTAATTTAATAACTCCTGCTGAAGTTACAGCACTTTTTGGTCACAATAAACTAGAATCTATAGAGGTTACAAAAACTGGTGGAATACCACAACGTATTGATACTGATGCTTTTATCCCATTATTTGGATTATCGCCAAAACTTGGACCTATTGTCAATTGGGGTCTCGAAATCGAAAAAAATGCCATTAAAGTAAACAATGCACTTGATTATCAAACCAATATCCCTGGTATTTTTGCAATTGGTGACGTCAATACTTATCCTGGAAAATTAAAGCTAATTTTATGTGGTTTTCATGAAGCTACACTTATGTGCCAAGCGGCCTATAAAATCATCAATCCAGGAAAACGTTTAGTGCTTAAATACACTACAGTAAGTGGTGTAGATGGTTTTGATGGATCACGAAAAGAAGCACTCAAAAGTGTGGTAAAATCAATTGATTAATGTCTTCTGATATCAACATAAAAATCACGGATCGATTGGGGGTTACTCATACAATTGAAGCTCCGACAGATATGGCGCTAAACCTAATGGAAGTTGTTCGTATGTATGAACTTGCTCCAGAAGGAACTATTGGTGTTTGTGGTGGAATGGCCATGTGTGCATCATGTCAGTGTTATGTACAAAGCACACATGAATTACCAGAAAAATCAGACGATGAAGAAGCTATGCTTAGCGAAGCATTTCATGTAAAATCCAACAGTCGATTGGGGTGTCAAATCCAAATGATACCCGAAATGGAAGGACTTGAAGTGGAATTAGCGCCCGAGGCGTAAATCATTCAATTTTTTCAATAGCTAGAGGCAAAATTCGTTCTACAAATTGAGTATATGCTAAAGTGGAGGGGTGCAGATTATCAGAGGCAACTAATGCTGGATTTTCTAGTCCTTGTTGCGTAATATCAGTAATGTAAACATAACTCAATCCGTTTGTTTCGCAATAATTTTGAGCAAAATTATTATAAAGTTCTAGTTCTTCTGAAATGGTTTCTGGATTGCTGTTTTGACCAAATGGCGTATATGCATAATCTGGAATTGAAATTACAATAAGTTTTGAAGCATCGTTTCCAGTCAATGCAATAGCAGTATTGGTCAATTCTACAAATTCGGTTTCGTATAGCGAAAATGGTTTGCCTTGATATTGATTATTGACTCCAATGAGTAAAGTTACCAAATCAAAATCCGAAGGTAAATTAGCACTTGCAATCGCAGATTTTAAATTTGTAGTGGTCCATCCTGTTTGTGCAATGACATTGAGAGAAAAGGTGTCTTGTTCATTAAAATTTGCGATTAAGCTATCTTTTAATTGTTCTGGAAAGCGACAACTGTCACAAACACTTTGTCCAATGGTATAGCTATCTCCAAGACTTAAAAGTTTATAATTTTGTGCAGTTGTTTCTTCATCATCACCATCATCGTTGTCGTCATTATTTTGGGTGTCTGTGATAGGTGGAACATAAGGGACTTCCGCTTTTTTGTTACAACTCAAAAGTGAGGTGCTTAAAAAGAAAACTCCTATAAAGAAGATAAAAAATAAATTATTTAAACGCATTAAGTCCTGTAATATCTAACCCTGTGATGAGTAAGTGAATATCATGTGTGCCTTCGTAGGTAACAACACTCTCTAGATTCATCATATGGCGCATAATGCTATATTCGCCGGTGATCCCCATGCCGCCCAATATTTGTCGGGCTTCACGTGCAATTTTAAGGGCCATTTCAACATTATTTCTTTTGGCCATTGAGATTTGGGCAGAGCTGGCTTTGTTTTCATTTTTGAGCTGACCTAATCTAAAAGCTAATAATTGCGCTTTTGTGATTTCGGTAATCATTTCAGCTAATTTTTTTTGTTGTAATTGAAAGCCTGCAATAGGTTTTCCAAATTGAACACGTTCTTTGGCATATCGCAAAGCGGTATCATAGCAGTCCATAGCGGCACCAATAGCACCCCATGCAATGCCATAACGTGCTGAATCTAAGCATCCTAGGGGGGCGCCTAATCCAGACTTGTTGGGTAATAAATTTTCTTTTGGAACTTTTACATCTTGGAAAATAAGTTCTCCAGTAGCACTAGCTCTCAAAGACCATTTATTATGGGTTTCGGGGGTAGAAAATCCTTCCATTCCGCGTTCTACAATAAGCCCGTGAATTCGACCTTCTTCATTTTTGGCCCAAACTACCGCAAGATCACAAAAAGGAGCATTTGAAATCCATAGTTTTGCACCATTTAACAAATAGTGGTCACCCATGTCTTTGTAATTTGTGGTCATTCCACCTGGGTTACTCCCATGATCAGGCTCTGTTAGTCCAAAGGCTCCCATAAATTCTCCAGTAGCGAGTTTTGGTAAATACTTTTGGCGTTGTTCTTCATTGCCATATTGCCAAATAGGATACATAACCAGCGAGGACTGCACTGAAGCTGTACTTCTAACGCCTGAGTCTCCACGTTCAATTTCTTGCATGATTAACCCATAAGAAATTTGGTCGAGCCCTGCACCGCCATAAGTCTCTGGAATGTAAGGACCAAAAGCACCAATTTCTGCTAATCCTCCAATAATTTGTTCTGGAAATTCAGCCTTTTGAGCATAAGATTCAATGATGGGCGATACGGCTCTTTTGACCCATTCGCGCGCTGCATCACGAACGAGCTTGTGTTCTTCGCTAAACAAATCATCTAAGTTATAATAATCAGGTGCTTCAAAGAGGTCTGGTTTCATACCAAAAAGTTTTTTTAGTTTAGGTTTTATAGAAAAATCAACTGTGATTTAATTTATCTATCAACAAATTTACTTATAAATTTATTGAGTTTAGAATTTTAAATAAAATTCTTTTGTCATCTCTTTGTAACTTTCGCTATAATTGTGCCGTCCGTCTTCAAGATGCATTTCTTGTAGTTCAATAGCTTGTTTTATACCCGAAAAGGCCATTAAACTACGTTTAATTTCACCATGTTTTTGACCACGTATTCTTAGCTTTTTGTTACAATAAAGCTGATTTTCATTGGCTAGTCCACAAAATGAATCTTCTTCACTAAAGGGGATAATAACACAAAATACACCCTTATTGGACAAAAGCATTTTTGTGCTTCCAATAAGGTGTTCAAAAGGTAAAGCATTTTCAAAACGTGCTAGATTTCTAGCGTTATTTTTGGTGTCAAAATCATTGGTATAAAATGGAGGATTTGACACAATAAGGTCGTATTTGTCTTCTATTTCTTCTGTAAATTCTTCTAGACTTGCATGGTAGCAAAACAAACGATTTGCCCACGGCGACTGCTCAAAATTTTGTACACATTGCTCATAGGCTTCAGCATCAATTTCAATGGCATCAATTAATTCTGCGGTGCTGCGTTGTGCAAGCATAAGCGCCAAAATTCCCGAACCTGAACCAATATCTAGAACAGAATTAGGGCAATGATTTATAGCAGCCCAAGCACCAAGTAAAACGGCATCGGTACCGACTTTCATTGCACAGCGGTCGTGTACTACACTAAATTGTTTAAACTGAAAGGCTTCCAAAGGCATTAGTCGAGATACAAGTCAATAAGTCCAGGCGGTGTTTTTACCAATACAGTTTTGGCTGTACGGTCTAGACTACAAATAATATCGTCGTTGATGGGGATTAAAACTTCTTTACCATGATGATCAATTTCAAATAAGGCTTGCGTTGTGCTATCGTTAACTCCTGTGATATGCCCTACGGGACCAAAATTTTCATCAATAACTTGAAATCCAATAATTTCGTGGAAATAAAAAGTATTGCCTTCAAGTTTTGGCAAAAGAGCAAGAGGAAGATATAAGTCTTTTTTTAAGAGGGCATCGGCATCACTTTCACTGCTAACATCCTCAAGTTTTAAACGTAACAAGTTAGATTTGTGCAGCTGAGATTTTTCTACAAAATAAGGAATCAAGCGGTTACTAACGTCTATAAATAAGGCGTCTAAATTTTCGTATATATCAGGTTGGTCGGTGTCGAGTTTGGCTATAATTTCTCCTTTAAAGCTGTACTTTTTTACGATTTTTCCAAGATAAAAACAATCTTCTTTTTTCATAAAAGTTCAAAAAAAAACCTGACCGTTAAGTCAGGTTTAAAGGTATAAAAAATAAATGTTTTATTCTTCTTCGTTTGAAGCTTCTTCAGTAGTAACTTCTTCTTCTGTAGCTTCTTCTACTACAGGAACAGCGTCAGCAATACGCGCCTCATTGGCTGCTTTTTCTGCAGCAAGGGCTTTTGCTTCCTGTGCTTCTTTGGCTTTCTGAAGATCAGATTTTTTAGCATCAATTTTAGCTTGCTTCTCTGCAACCCAAGCTTGGAATTTTTCTTCCGCTTGTTCTTCAGTTAAAGCCCCTTTCTTTACTCCTCCAGCAAGGTGTTTTTTTAATAAAACGCCTTCATGCGATAAAATTGCACGAGTCGTATCTGTGGGTTGAGCACCATTTTCTAACCATTTTACAGCACCATCAACGTTGAGGTCAATTTGTGCAGGATTGGTGTTCGGGTTGTACGTTCCTAATTTTTCAAGAAAACGGCCATCTCTTTTTGAGCGCGAATCCGCAGCAACAATCCAATAGAATGGTTTTCCTTTTTTTCCGTGTCTTTGTAATCTTAGTTTTACAGGCATAAAAATTAATTTGTGAGGTTCTCGACCTCTGTTATTAATGAGCGGCAAATATACTATATTTTTTCAATATAAAAACATTCATTTATTTTTTATATTTTTGAGCTGATATATGTTGTTAAATTCAAGCTGTTTTAATCAATAAACTATGAAATATTTTGTACTTTCTCTACTTGTAATGTTTTCTTTTTTTGGATGTCAAGATGAGATTCAAACGAGTTCCCCAACCTTACAAGGATTACAACACGGCGATTTTACATGGAAGTCCAATTCACGTTCAGCGACAGTAAATGCGTCGGGGGCACTAACAATTACTGGAACAGATGGTTATGGCACCATGACAATTATACTACCTACAGCTACTGTTGGGTCTTATGAATTAGGAAAAGGCAAGACCTCTACGGTAACATTTAAACAAGAAAACATCATATATTCCACACAATATGATGGGGTTGAATATCCCGTATATTTGAGTGATGGAAAAGTAACGATTGAAGAAGTAAATGCTGAAACCAAAAATATTAAAGGCACATTTTATTTTAATTCTTACGATAGTACTGGAACAAAATATATGAACTTTTCGGAAGGCGTGTTTTATAATTTAAGCTATACGGAGTAGGGGGTATTCAACCTTTAACTCCAATTGATATTTTAGTCATCAAGACGTAAAGTGTTAGAAAAGAACCCTGCTTCATATTCGAAAAAATTATCGTAATAGTTATTCCACCCCCTTTTTTTTTCTAATAAATACAAGCCACCAAAAATTGGTGCCTGAAGATCAAAGTAAAAGAAATTATTCAGTTTTTCACCAAGTTTCGATTTGTTTAATAATTCTAACTTTGGTTTATTGATAAACGTATTAACAAAATTAAAATCTTCGTATTGATAAGAGTGTATTATTTCATGAGCTATGAGATTGTTTTTGTCTAACCATGATTCATCTATCAAAATAAGTTTTCCCCACGTTGCGCCTGCGTGTTTAAAGTTCTTGGATAAAGAAAATAATATTTCACCCGTTTTTAAACTCTTTTCTAATTCAAATTTGTTGCCGTATGCATAAATTCCTGTAAGTAATAAAGCAACAGGCATAATTTTATATTTAATTTTAATTTTATTTTTTGTGTGAACTTCTATTCGATTATATCCAACGTTAAAGTGCCAAATATTCCAAAAATCTTGATTCAATGATGCATTTTCAACTATTGATGACCCTATTGAGTTTATAAATTTTGCACCCCAAGCATATTCCAGTTTATTATTATCTGAAACTTTTAGAATAAAGTTTTTACTTTCATAAACCAAATATCCGCCTACTCCCCCTTGTAAAAATCCTTTTAAAAAAACCTTACCTGTTTTTTCATTTGGTTTTTTGTTAATTATTGCTCCGACACCTCCAGCAAAGGAGCCTTTACCTATATTATAGATTGCCATTTCAGTTTTATTTTGACTATAAATAATATTTGTAACTAAAAAACTAAGTATTAAAAATTTTACTTTAATCATTTATTTAATTTGTTTTTGAATAAAAATTAAATTCATTATTTGATTTAAACAAGACTTTGCCTTTTGAATTAATAACAAGTGAACTTCCGAAATTTGCACTTTTGATCATTGGAATTTTATTTTCTATACAGCGTAAACTAAGAATATTATTATATTGTTTAGTTCCCCAAACCGAATTATTAAAAAATTTTTCACTAGATAACAAATACATAATTTTTGCATTTCTGTTTTCTTTTAGAACATAATAAACTCTGCTAAATGCAGTGACATCCGGGATTTGGAGTGTTAAGACTTGTTTAAAAAAATGGATTTCTTCAAACCTAGTTTATCATACTCTCCCATTGGTTATGACACATAAAAACCTAAAAAGTCACATTTTTTAGCCACTTTTTTTTAATTGTTTATAAATCCTTAAAAAAAGCCAGCCCAACAGCTTAAAATAATACTATATTTAGAGCTCTATTTTAAGCACAAATTTTTGCCATGTATTTAATCTTTGATACCGAAACTACTGGTCTGCCCAAGCGATGGAATGCCCCCCTAACGGACACCGACAATTGGCCACGTTGTATCCAAATTGCATGGCAATTGCACGACCATATGGGCCAATGCCTTGAACATCAAGATTTTCTCATTCGCCCCAATGGATTTAATGTGCCCTATGATGCCGAAAAAGTTCATGGCATTTCTACAGCCTTATCCACAGAAAAAGGCGAGGAATTAGCGGTTGTTCTCAAAAAATTTAATATTGCGCTATCCAAAGCCAAATTTGTAGTGGGACAAAATGTAGGTTTCGACCTCAATATTATGGGCTGCGAATACCATCGCCTACAAATTGAAACCCCTCTTAATACTATGCCGGTTTTGGACACCTGTACCGAAACCACGGCGAGTCTTTGTCAATTGCCTGGCGGACGTGGAGGTAAATTTAAATTGCCAACCCTAACGGAGTTGCATCAGTTTTTGTTCCAAACCCCATTTGCAGAAGCCCACAACGCCACTGCCGATGTGGAAGCCACAACACGTTGTTTTTTGGAATTGCTTAGAAAAGGTGTTTTTTCGCCAGATGAGCTGCAGTCTACACCAGAATATATTCAAGAGTTTAAAGCACATCACCCAAATCCGATGGCGCCCATTGGTCTTAGACATATCAATCTCAAAGAAGCCACAGCGGCCATTAATGCAAAAGCCCAAAAGGAAACTCAAATACCCCAGCACTCTACTGATATTCCCGAAATTTTGAATGACGCCACTATAGCACATTTGCATAATCATTCTCAATTTTCAATTTTACAATCCACCATCAGCATCAAAAAATTAGTCAATGCTGCTGCCAAATACCAAATGCCTGCCGTTGCCCTAACTGATCATGGAAATATGATGGGGGCTTTTCATTTTGTAAAAGAAATTGGAAATTATAATAAAGGATTAAAACAACAAAAGCTAGACGCTGAAGCAAAAGGAGAGCCTTTTGAAGCCACTCCCATAAAAGCAATTGTTGGCTGCGAATTTTTTGTTTGTGAAGACCACGAAAATAAATCACACAAAGACAATGGATATCAAATTGTCTTTTTGGCCAAATCCAAAAAAGGGTATGAAAATCTGGTAAAGATGTCTTCTATTGCGTTTACCGATGGATTTTATTATGTTCCTAGAATTGATCGCAAGATTGTAGAACACTACAAAGAAGATTTAATTGTACTAACAGGAAATCTTTATGGTGAAGTGCCCTCAAAGGTTTTAAATGTTGGTGAACATCAAGCCGAAGACGCATTACTATGGTGGAATGAACAATTTCAAGAGGATTTATACATTGAACTCATGCGTCATGGTCAAGAAGATGAAGACCGTGTCAATCTTGTATTGATTCAATTTGCCAAAAAGCATAACATAAAATTAGTAGCCACCAACAACACCTATTATATAGACCAAACCGAGGCCAATGCACACGATATTTTGTTGTGTGTGAAAGACGGTGAAAAACAAGCCACACCCATAGGTCGGGGGCGTGGCTACAGATATGGACTTCCCAATCAAGAATATTTTTTCAAGTCATCAGAAGAAATGAAAGAATTGTTTAAGGATGTTCCAGAGGCCATTCTAAATATTCAAGAGGTGGTTGATAAAATTGAACCTTTTGAATTGGCAAGAGATGTATTGCTTCCAAAATTTGAAATTCCCGACGAATTTGTAAATAAAACCGATGCTTTGGAGGGTACAAATCATGGGGAGAATGCATATCTACGTCATTTGACATATGAAGGCGCAAAAAAGCGCTACAAAACACTAACAGATGCCATTAAAGAGCGTATTGATTTTGAACTTCAAACCATCGAAAAAACAGGGTATCCAGGATATTTTTTGATTGTAGAAGATTTTATTCGCGAGGCGCGAAATATGGATGTTTCTGTTGGGCCAGGGCGTGGTTCTGCAGCAGGGTCGGTTGTGGCCTATTGTCTTTGGATTACAAATATTGATCCTATTAAATACGATTTACTTTTTGAGCGTTTTCTCAATCCAGATCGTGTTAGTATGCCTGATATTGATATCGATTTTGATGATGAAGGACGAAGTCGAGTGATGGATTATGTGATTAAGAAATATGGCGCCAATCAAGTGGCGCAAATTATCACATATGGTACAATGGCCGCCAAATCCTCCATAAGAGACACTGCACGTGTTTTGGATTTACCATTGGGCGATGCAGACCGCATTGCAAAGCTAGTGCCCAATATGTCTAAGCTCAATAAAATATTTGGGGTAGACGAAAAAATCCTCAAACAAAAATTTCGTGCCGAAGACATGGAGCTTATTAATCAATTGCTTAATATTTCTGAAGGTGATGATTTGGAGGCAGAAACCGTCAATCAAGCCAAAGTCTTAGAAGGTTCACTAAGAAATACAGGAATTCATGCGTGTGGCGTGATCATAACACCTGGTGATATTACCAATTATGTTCCTATTGCAACCGCCAAAGATTCAGATTTGTATGTGACTCAATTTGATAACTCGGTGGTTGAAGATGCAGGTTTGCTAAAAATGGATTTTTTAGGACTCAAAACATTAACGCTTATAAAAGATACTGTAAAAATTGTCAAAGCCAAACATGGAATTGCTCTAGATCCCGAAAATTTTCCATTAGATGATGTCGCAACATACGAATTGTTTCAACGTGGAGAAACGGTGGGTATATTTCAATACGAATCGCCAGGAATGCAAAAACATATGCGCGATTTGAAGCCAACGGTATTTGCCGATTTAATTGCCATGAATGCGCTATATCGTCCTGGTCCTTTAGAGTATATTCCTAGTTTTATCCGCAGAAAGCACGGTGATGAAGACATCTCATATGACCTTCCAGAAATGGAAGAATATTTGAAAGAAACTTATGGAATTACAGTCTATCAAGAGCAAGTAATGCTACTGTCTCAAAAGCTCGCTGATTTTACCAAAGGTGAAGCCGATGTTTTGCGAAAAGCTATGGGTAAAAAGCAAAAAGAAGTACTTGACAAAATGAAGCCAAAATTCATTAATCAAGCGAGTTCAAAAGGGTTAAATCCAGAGAAATTAGAAAAAATTTGGACCGATTGGGAGAAATTTGCAAGTTATGCTTTCAATAAGTCGCACTCAACATGTTATGCTTGGATAGCCTATCAAACGGCCTACCTCAAAGCACACTACCCAGCAGAATATATGGCAGCAGTATTGTCCAACAATATGAACGATATCAAGCAAGTGACCTTTTTTATGGAAGAGGCGAAGCGTATGAAACTCAATGTTTTGGGGCCTGATGTCAATGAAAGTTATTACAAGTTTTCTGTAAATAAAGACAACGCCATTCGCTTTGGAATGGGTGCTATAAAAGGGGTAGGACATGGTGCTGTAAAAACAATTGTTGAAGAGCGAAAAAAAGAGGGGACATACCGTTCTATATTTGATTTAGCCAAGCGTATTGATTTACGTGCAGCCAATAAAAAAGCCTTTGAAAATTTGGCCAATGCTGGTGGTTTTGACTGTTTTACAAATACGCACCGTGCACAATATTTTTATGATGAAGGAGATGGGGTAACATTTTTGGAAAAAACTATAAAATATGCCAATAAATTTCAAGAGAATAAAAATTCTGCTCAAGTGAGCTTGTTTGGTGAAGCTAGTGAGGTTCAGTTTCCAGAGCCCGAACTTCCAGCTTGCGAAAGTTGGGGTGCCATGGAAAAATTAGCTCGAGAAAAAGAAGTGGTTGGTATTTATATTTCAGGGCATCCTTTGGACGATTTCCGAATAGAAATGCAAAATTTTTGCAATGGAACCGTAGCCTATTTTCAAAACATGACACCGTTGATCAACAAAGAAATTACGTTTGGAGGAGTAGTTACTGATGTTCAGCATCGTGTGAGTAGACAAGGCAAAGGTTGGGCGAGTTTTACTATTGAAGACTACACCAACAGTCATGAATTTAGAATTTTTGGCGAAGAATATCTCAAATTCAGACACTTTCTAATGCTAAATAATTTTGTTTACATACGCGCATTTGTTCGAGAGGGGTGGACCAACAGAGAAACTGGAAAAATAGGAGAACCCCGTTTGCAGTTCAATAACTTTCAATTGTTACATGATGTAATGGATGCATACGCTAATAAATTATCTATTCAGCTCAATATCAAAGATTTAAATGAGCAAAAAGTAATTGAAATTCAAGACCTTTTAAGACTACATAAAGGCAAACATCATCTGAATTTTGTAGTATATGACGATGAAGAAGAATTAAAATTGGAGCTCAAAAGCAGAAAACAGAAAGTCCAAATCTCACAAGAATTGTTGACCGAACTTCAAAATCAAAATATCTTTTATAAACTCAATTAACCATATCAATATTGTCAATTTCATCATAAGAAAAACAAATTGAACATAGGTTTGAGAACTCGTTTTTTTGATTAAATTTGTAATTAAATTAAAACTAAATCTTATGGCACTAGAAATAACAGATGCAAACTTTGAAGAAATAGTCCTAAATAGCAGTAAACCAGTATTGGTTGATTTTTGGGCAGCGTGGTGTGGTCCTTGCCGCATGGTAGGTCCAATCATTGACGAAATCAGTACTGAATATGCCGAAAAGGCTGTTGTTGGCAAAGTTGATGTTGATGCAAATCAAGAATTTGCTGCAAAATATGGTGTACGAAACATTCCTACAGTATTAGTATTTCAAAACGGAGAAGTTGTTGGACGACAAGTAGGTGTTGCACCAAAAGCAAGTTACACCGATGCGATTGACGCCTTGTTGTAATCTTCAATTAATAATAAATTTGAAAAGGTTTGTCCATGTGGCAAACCTTTTTTAGTTTAGGGGATAATGAGCTTTCAAAACGATTATCAAAATAAGACTCAATTTTCCAATTTTGAGCTACTCGCACAATCTATTGTGGAGGGCTTTATTTCTGGAATGCACAAAAGTCCATTTCATGGTTTTTCTGCTGAATTTGCCGAACATAAAATTTATAATAATGGCGAAAGTACTCGCCATATTGATTGGAAACTTTTTGCCAAAACAGATAAATTATATACCAAGCGTTTTGATGAAGAAACCAATATGCGTTGTCATATCATAGTAGACCTTAGTTCATCTATGTTTTATCCAAATTTGGAAGAACATTCAGATTTGAAATATAATAAAGTGGAATTTTCAGCATTAGCATCGGCAGTTTTACTTCAAATTCTGAAAAAACAACGCGATGCAGTAGGCCTGAGTTTGTATGCCGATACCTATCAATATTATGCTCCAGAAAAAGGAAATGAACGTCATTTTCAGATGTTGCTGGATAAGTTGTACAACGCCACAACCATAGCGCCAAAACAATCAACAACCAAGACCTATGAGGTGTTGCATCAAATTGCAGAACAAATGCATCGTCGCTCAATGATTATTTTGTTTACAGACATGTTTCAGTCCGAAATGGCATCCACTCAGTTATTTGAGGCACTAAGGCATTTGAAATACAATAAGCATGAGCTTATTCTTTTTCATGTTTTCGATAAAAAAACAGAATTTGATTTTGACTTTAGCAACACTCCAAAACATTTTGTAGATGTAGAAACAGGCGCTTCAATTGATGTATTTCCAAAATCTGTTCAAGAAAACTACAGCAAAGCGCTAAATAAATATTTTAAAGAATTGAAATTAAAATGCGATCAATATAAGATACATTATATGCCTGTTGATGTGCGTGAGGGTTTTAATAAAATCCTGATGACTTTCTTTGAAAAACGCAATAAATTTTTGTGAAAAATAAATAAAAAACATTTGTTGTATTAAAAATGCAATGTATATTTGCATTCGCTTTAAGCAACGGTTTGGTAGTTCAGTTGGTTAGAATACCTGCCTGTCACGCAGGGGGTCGCGGGTTCGAGTCCCGTCCAGACCGCAGAAATTTAAAAGCCTCCTAAAAGAGGCTTTTATTCTAAAATGTTGTGTTGAGGTAATCCAATGGATTACCCGTGGTTTGACAAAACCAGTGAGAAGCTTTCCTGTAAAACGGAGGGCTTTTTTTATACCATTTATTTATGTCTTTTGACGTGTTTTTCTAGAATTCTTTTGTTTTCTTTTTGTACCAAATGATGTTTGCGATGTCCCCAAACTTTGGCTCGTGCTGCACGTGCGCTCTCTTCTAAGTGTACAATGGGTAATGGATAGTTTTGACCCAAAACAACCCCACAAAATTCTTGCTCCATAGCACTCATTTTCCATGGTTCATGAATATGCTCTACAGGAACTTGTATAAGTTCGGGCACCCATTTTTTTATAAAAATACCTTCTGGGTCTTGCTCCATCGAGTTTTTTACAGGGTTGTATAATCGAATGGTATTGATACCAGTTGTACCGGCCTGCATTTGAAATTGAGGATAATGAATTCCAGGGTCATAATCTAGAAATAAACGTGCCAAATGATATACACCATCGCGCCAATCTTGATCCAAATTTAGCGTCAAGAACGATACTAAAAGCGCTCGCATTCTAAAGTTAATCCACCCCGTTTGCTCTAAAGCACGCATACAGGCATCAATCAGCGGATAGCCTGTGGCGCCTAGTTTCCATGCTTTTAAATAGGTGGCGTTTGTGTTTCGTTCCAATAATTCATAACCAGCATTGATGCATTGCGTTTCGTAACTGCACTCCATTTCAAATTTTTGAACAAAATGACAATGCCAATGTAAACGTGTTAGCATGGCCGAAAACACACGCTTTCTTTTTTGAGCATTGGGATGCATATTGACATATTGGAAGACTTGGCGTACGCTCAAATTCCCCCAGCTCAAAAACGGTGATACTCTGCTACAACTTATTCTACTTTCGGTAGGTTTAGAAATGTGCTTCTGATAATTGAACCCTCTTTCCTCAAGAAAAGAATGCAAGTACCGCCAGGCCATGCCTTCTCCAGCTGGTTGAAATGATTTTGGGTAGTGTTCCAATTGCTTTTGAAGTTTTTTTGGAAGTATAAAAGGATAAGAAAACTCTATTTTTTTGGCTTTTGAGAAACTGTTATTTATTAGAGGTTTACTCATGTAACTGTTCCAAAGTTTTGCCCAATGGGTTCTATTTTTTAATCCTCGAACCACTCCATTTTGTTGGGATTCTTGCCATAAAATAGTGTGTTGCTTACAAAATTTTGAAATGCTTTTATCACGTAGCCAAGAACGTTCTGTACCACTTTCGTTATGGCTAAAAATGGTTTGAATATCGAATTTTGTATATAGAAACTCAAAAATATCTAATGAATTTCCATAAAAAATAGAAACAGAAGCATTTGAAGATGCTAAGGTTTTATTGAGGGCGTTTATGGAATGGTAAATAAATTGCAAGTGGCGCACTCCAGAATCAGGGTGTTGCAACAAGTTTGTATCAAAAATGTAGATGATGATGTAGGGGATTTTTGCGTTTTCTGCAAGATATAGGGGCTCGTGATCTTGGGTACGTAAATCACGTTTCAACCAGACGATGTTTGTTTTAGCTCTTTTCAATCTCCATATCTATTAAACACGTAAAAGTAACGAAAACAGTAGTTTATGGTTTTAATTTTAAGATAGATTTATAAAAAAAAAGCGGCACATGGGCCGCTTTTTAATTGTGGGATTTATTTTTATTTTTTGTTGAATTCAAAGACTTGTCCGCCAATATTCAACTCGAAGCTAGTTTTATCGGAATTGAATTGCATTTCAAGGCCGGCTTCGTCAGAAATGAATTTACCACCACCATCATTGGTGAGGGGTAGGGCAGGCTGACCTTCAGCTGTAGCCACAAGCTCTCCATTCTTTTCAGAAATGGTGATAACCATTGGAAATGCTGCTGAAGTATAATCTCCAAAATATCCAGTTAAATCTTCAGCATTTTCCGCAGCAATTTCTGGTGTCCATCGGTTGTTGCTAGAGTCCACATCTGGTAAAACATAATCTGGATCAATCACAACACTTTTTAGAGGTTCTGAAGAATCGTATTTGAAGGTCCATTTTTTGTTGCGTTTCCAAATTTCTACTGGAAGTGTGTGTCTTGTTTTAGCGCCACTTTCTGTTGTAAATTCCAAAGTCACGGGCATTGGCATTTGCTGTAGATTTTCAATGGTTACAATTGCGCCTTTTGAAGGGTCACCATCTTCATATTTAACTTTATTGATGGCTTGATCTAATTTCCAATTATGAACAAACCATCCCCGCCAGAACCAGCTGAGTTCCTCGCCGCTTACATTTTCAATTGTTCTGTAAAAATCATCTGGAGTCGGGTGTTTATAGGCCCAACGGTTGATGTATTCTGTAAAGGCTTCATCAAAACGTTCTTCTCCAAGAATATGTTCGCGAAGCATTTCTAGTCCAGCACCTGGTTTATAGTAAGCTAACAGTCCTAAATTTCGTTCTTTTAAATTGTCTGGAGCCGTATAGATTGGTTCCATACTATCATTAACTAACACTCCAGAAAAGCGATGCATATTACGCTCTGGTTCTTTGTACTCGCCATTATTAAAAGCATCTGTACTCAACGAATTGATAAAGGTATTAAACCCTTCATCCATCCAAGCATGAAGCCGCTCATTGGAACCTACAATCATAGGAAACCAAATGTGACCAAACTCATGATCTGTTACTCCCCAAAGTCTGTCATTTTTACTTTTCCAGCTACAGAATACAATTCCAGGGTATTCCATCCCACCTTGATTTCCAGCAACATTAATGGCTGCAGGATAAGGGTATTCAAACCATTTTTCTGAATAGTGTTCAACGGATGCTTTTGTATATTCTGTTGAGCGTGCCCATGAATCCATAGTGTTGCTTTCAACAGGGTAAACAGACATGGCCATAGATGTTTTACCGCTAGGCAAGTTGATGCGTGCCGCATCCATGATAAATGCTTTTGATGAAGACCATGCGACATCTCTTGAATTTTCAATTCTAAATTTCCATGTCAATCGGTCTTTACCTTGCGGTCTTGAGTTTGGATCATTGATTTCTTCTGCGGAGCGGATAATAACAGTTTCGTCACTTGATGCTGCTTGTTCCAATCGTTTGAGTTGTGTTTCAGTATACACGTCTTCTGGATTGAGCAATTCTCCTGAACAAACGACAAGGTGGTCGGCGGGTGAGTTGATATGAACATCAAATGTTCCATATTCCAAATAAAATTCACCAGCGCCTAAGTAAGGCAATGTGTTCCAACCCGAAACATCGTCATAAACACACATTCTCGGATACCATTGTGCCAGATTGAAAATGCGTCCATTTTTGGTTTCCAAAACACCCATTCTATCTGATCCGTAATCTGGTGAAGTAAACGAAAAATCAATATTTAGGTTTATTCTTCCTCCATTTGAGGCCAATGGTTTTGGCAATAAGATTTTCATACGAGTGTCATGAATTTCATATTCAGCATTGATTTCTGTAATTCTTTTTTTAGAATTTTTTCGTTTATTCTTTGAAGATCCTTTTTGATTATTGCTTTCGTAACCCAATGAAACTTTGCTGATATCATAGCCGCCATCAAAATCTTGCCCTTTGGCTCCGTTTCGACTTCCACTTAAGGGAATAATTGCATTTCCTCTAGAGTCTTTTTTAAATAGGTTTTGATCCACTTGAACCCACAAAAATTCCAACGCATCGGGACTGTTATTGGTATAGGTAATGACCTCTGATCCACTAAAGTGTTTTGTATCTTCATTCAAACGAATGTCAATTTTGTAATCAGCACTGTTTTGCCAATAGGCATGTCCTGGTTTTCCACTAGCCGATCGTGTAGCAGTTCCATTTTTGGTGTAAAATCCGTGCCCAAAAGCGGCATTGTAATCATAAACAGATGCGGGTTCTTCTTGAGCAAAAAGTGATGTTGACAGCAACATAACGCTGAATGTCAGTAGATAATAATACTTGTTCATAGATGTTTTTTTAAAATAAAATGTTTGTGAAAATAGTTGAATTAATTGTAATGTGTACTTTTTTTAATATGATTTAACCATTATAAAAAATGGATTTGTGTTCCCAAAGAATGGAAATAAACATCCCAAGGTAGATAACAGCAACTACAAATTTAATAAAAGTAGAGGTCAAAAACCCAAGAAAGGATCCAAAAGCGGCTTTTAGTGCTGTTTTTGAATCGGCTTTGTTAAGCATTTCACCAAAAAGCGCTCCTAAAAATGGGCCTATTATAATACCCCCTGGAATTGGAGAGAATAACCCTACCAAAAGGCCAATTGTTGTCCCAATCATTCCTGCTCTAGAGCCCCCAAACTTTTTTGTACCCATTGCAGGGATAAAGTAGTCCAGAACCCATATGATAATGGCAATAATTAGGGTGATGATTAAAAACTTCTTGCTCACTTCAATAAGGGGTAAAAAGTAAAGCAAAAGAAATCCAAACCAACTGGTTATTGGGCCAGGTAATACAGGTAAAAAACTACCGATTATACCAAGTAACATCAAAACTGCAGCAACGACAATTAGAAATAGTTCCATAAAATTTGTTTGCTTTTAGACGAAAAAACGCCTAAAATGTTACATAAAATTAACACTTTATTAGGGTTAATTTTATGATGTTAAAATCATAAATATACTACTTTTGCGAAAAATAATCATCTATGAATGCCCTTTCAGAACTTATCGCATTAATTACACTAAAAAAACTCAACGACCACACCTTTATTGGAAACAATTACAGCGCCCCTTGGGGTAGGGTGTTTGGAGGCCAGGTTTTGGCCCAATCGCTTTATGCGGCCTATCAAACTGTTCCAAATGACCGATTTGTCCATTCTATGCATGCCTATTTTATTTTGGGTGGAGACCTCAATATCCCTATAAAATACGAAGTTGATGTGATTAGAGACGGGGGAAGTTTTACAACCCGACGTGTGGTAGCATTTCAAAATGAAAAAGCAATTTTCAATATGTCTGCTTCTTTTCAAAAAGTCCAAGATGGTGTGAATCATCAAATTGCAATGCCCAACGTATTGCCTCCACAAAATCTGATTAAAAGTGAAGAGCAGATTGAGAAGTTTAAAACTATTTTGCCAACCACATATAAACGCTACAAGGCATCTTTACCTAAAATATTTCAGTTTAAACCAGTGGATGATATGTTATCTAAGTTGGTAAAGAATAGCCCGCCATATGATAATATTTGGTTTAAAACGGTGGAAGAAATTGGAAAAAATAAACCTTTGCAGCACCAGCTTTTGGCCTATGCATCAGACTATAATATCCTTCGTCCAGCGTCTATGCCGCATCGCGAATTACTCAACACCAAAGAAGTGTTTTACACCAGTTTGGATCATGCCATTTGGTTTCATCGCGATTTTGATTTGAGCGATTGGTTGTTGTATTCAATAGACAGTCCAAGTGCTTCCAACTCCAGATGGTTTTCTAGAGGCAGTATTTTTGATAAAAATGGAACCTTAATTGCTTCCGTTGCACAAGAAGGCTTGATGCGAATTATTGGAGAACGCAAAGTCTAAAGCGCTCCTATTTTTTCATTTTTTCTTTAAATTCTTCAACATCAATTGAAGTATCGGCCACAATGTCAAGGGCTTTATTAACAATCTCTTCGTTGTTTTTTGTGTAGCCTAGGCCCACAGCAATTTTTGTCAAAATTAGAACTTCATGTTCGTCTTTAATATGGTCTGCATATACCATTCTTGCCAAATCAAATAAACGCTCCAAACGTCGTTCCGAAGTAATCGGAGGATTAATGGGATGCGATTTATAATCTTCTAAAATGGCATCATACACCAATTTTGAAATATCTAATTTTCTGGCTAAACGATCCAAAAACGCCTTTTCTTCTTCGGTAATGACATTGTCATCCATAGCAATACGTACAATTGCTGCAAAATGGTCTTGATTACGTTTTTTGAATCCACTGTCGAATAATTCGGAAAAAGTCATATTTTTTAGTTTTGGGGTGAGCTATAAACCTACATATTTTTTTTAAAAAATGGTAATAATGTTTTGTGTTGAAATTATTTTTTTTGCGGTGGGGTTGTTCTAATGTTTTATATTTGCAAAAATTAATTTTAGTTGAGCAAAAGTGAGCTTTCTCAAAAATTTGTACAGTCTTTGAAACTTCAAAAACTGTGCGATGCTATGTCCATTACTCAACAAAAAACACAACTCAAAGGCCTTATAGGTTCTGCGTTTTCGTTTACAATTGCAGCAGCATTTCGTCAACAAAATACCCCTTTTTTAGTGGTTTTTGACTCCAAAGAAGCCGCTGCTTTTCATCTGAATGATTTAGAACTGATTTTACCCACAGAGGATGTGCTTTTTTATCCTGGAAGTTATCGAAGACCCTACGAAATTGAAGAAACAGACAATGCCAATGTTTTACTTCGAGCCGAGGTGCTCAATAGAATAAATAGCAGAAAAAAACCAGCACTATTGGTCACCTATCACGATGCACTTTTTGAAAAGGTGCTTTCCAAAAAAGACCTCAATCGCAATACTTTTAAAATCAAAAAAGGAGATGATTTAAGTATAGAATTTATCAATAACCTTCTCTTTGAATACCATTTCAAACGGGTTGATTTTGTGACTGATCCTGGAGAGTTTTCTGTTCGCGGAGGTATTGTTGACGTCTTTTCATTTGCACACGATACCCCCTATCGTATTGAGTTTTTTGGTGATGAGGTCGAGAGCATTCGTACTTTTGATATTGCATCTCAACTTTCATTAAACACACACAATGCTCTTCAAATTATTCCCAATATAGAGCACAAACACCACAATGAAAAGCGGATTGGATTTTTAGAGTATATCTCAAAAGAGACCGTTATATTCTCTTCCAATTTACCCGCTCTTATGGGGTCTATGGATTTATTGTTTGAAAAAGCAACTGTAGCATTCGACAGGCTAGAGCATACTGTAAAATATAGTGCGCCATCAGATTTGTTTTGTACAGGACAAATTTTCAAAGACCAATTGCCTCAATTTTCAGTTGTAGAATTTGGACAGGATGTGTTTTTTGAAGGCAGCAGTTCAAATGCAATATATTTTGAAACAAGTCCTCAGCCCTCATTCAATAAACAATTTAATTTATTGATTCAAGATTTGAATCAACACCACAACGATGGCTATCAAACTATAATTTGTTGTGCCAATAAGCAACAAGCACAACGTTTTCACGATATTTTTGAGGAGCAGGAAACGGTTGTTCATTACAAAACGCTTGTATTGTCTTTGCATCAAGGTTTTATAGATCATGACAACAAAATTGTGTGTTATACCGATCATCAACTTTTTGAGAGGTATCATAAGTTCCATCTGAAAAATGGGTTTTCAAAAAAACAAGCCATTACTTTACGGGAGTTGAACAGTCTTGAAGTGGGTGATTATGTCACGCATATCGATCATGGGATAGGACGTTTTGGGGGGCTCAAAAAAATTGATGTAGAGGGTAAACTTCAAGAAGCCATTAAGTTAATTTATGGTGAACGTGATGTGCTATATCTTAGCATTCATTCGTTGCATAAAATCACGAAATTTAATGGTAAAGATGGCAAGGCGCCAAAAATTTATAAACTAGGGAGCAAAGCCTGGAAAACACTAAAACAAAAAACCAAATCTCGTGTAAAAGAGATCGCGTTTAATCTCATTCAATTGTATGCGAAACGAAAGCTACAAAAAGGCTATCAGTACCGTCCCGATAGCGCCATGCAATTGGAGTTGGAATCCTCTTTTGTGTATGAAGACACCCCCGATCAAACTACGGCTACTGTCGATATCAAAAAAGATATGGAAAGCGAGCGTCCTATGGACCGTTTGGTTTGTGGTGATGTGGGCTTTGGTAAAACAGAAGTCGCTATTCGTGCCGCATTTAAAGCGGTAGATAATGGCAAACAGGTTGCCGTTTTGGTACCAACGACAATCTTGGCCTTTCAGCATGCCAATACATTCAAAAATCGTTTAAAAGAGTTTCCGGTTACTATAGATTACTTAAATCGATTTAAAACCGCCAAGCAAAAACGTGAGACTTTACAACAGTTATCAGAAGGCAAACTCGACATTATTATTGGAACGCATCAACTGGTCAATACAGCCGTTAAATTTAAGGATCTTGGACTTTTGATTGTTGACGAAGAACAAAAATTTGGCGTAGCCGTCAAAGAAAAATTAAAGACTTTAAAAGAAAATGTTGATGTACTGACATTAACAGCAACCCCAATTCCTCGAACCCTTCAGTTTAGTCTTATGGCGGCACGTGATCTTTCGGTTATTACCACGCCACCACCCAATCGTTTTCCTATTGAAAGTCAAGTAATTCGACTAAATGAATCCATCATTCGTGATGCAATCAGTTATGAAATTCAAAGAGCAGGGCAAGTGTTTTTTATTCATAATCGCATAGAAAACATCAAAGAAGTTGCTGGAATGATCCAACGGTTGGTCCCTGATGCCAAAATTGCAGTCGGTCATGGGCAATTAGACGGAAAAAAACTTGAACAATTGATGCTCGATTTTATTGAGGGTGCATTCGATGTTTTAGTCAGTACAACTATTGTAGAAAGTGGTTTAGATGTACCAAATGCCAATACGATTTTTATCAACAACGCAAATAATTTTGGCCTAAGCGACCTTCACCAAATGCGAGGACGAGTAGGGCGAAGCAACAAAAAAGCATTTTGTTATTTTATTACACCCGACTATCATGCTATGACCGAGGATGCACGAAAGCGAATTTCTGCTTTGGAACAATATACAGCTTTGGGAAGTGGATTTAATATTGCCATGAAAGACCTTGAAATTCGTGGAGCAGGAGATTTACTAGGCGGTGAACAAAGTGGGTTTATCAATGATATTGGATTTGAAACCTATCAAAAAATTCTAAACGAAGCTATTGACGAACTTAAAGAAAATGAATTTGAACACTTGTTCAATACAGAAGATACTTCAAAAACCTATGTCAAAGAATTGACAATTGATACCGATTTTTCTTTACTTTTCCCCGATGATTATGTCAATAACATATCGGAGCGTTTACGTTTATATACAGCGCTAAATAATTTAAAAACGGAGGTTGAACTCAAAACATTTGAAGCGGAAGTGATCGACCGTTTTGGGCCATTGCCAACAGAAGTTGTTGATTTGTTTGACAGTGTCAAAATGAAATGGATTGGTATGCAATTTGGGTTAGAAAAAATAATGATGAAACAACACAAAATGATAGGGTATTTTATTCCAGATCAAACCAGTAAATTCTTTGACTCTCCTCAATTTTCAACACTTTTAAAATATGTGCAAAAACATCCAAAAACCTGCGCTCTTAAAGAAAAACAAACACGTAGTGGTTTACGGTTGTTACTCACTTTTAATAAGGTAAAATCTATTCAGGAGGGGCTGCAGTTTTTGCATCAAATAATGGCTTGATTTTTGCTCCAAAATTTAGAAGACTTAAAACCTATTTTTCAAAAGTGATAAAAGGCATTTTTGAGATGCTGAATTTCAAAACTACCTTTGTTTTTTACCACACTAATCACATCAAAACGCACTTCCACGTCTAAATTATTTTGTTTAACATAATAATTAATAGCTTCAACAATGCGTTGCTGTTGTTTGGGTTTTAAAAATAGTGCAGGATGGCCAAAAAAATCCGTAAAACGGGTTTTGATTTCAACGGCAATAAGCGTGTTATTTTTTTGTACAATCAAATCCACTTCGGCCTTTCGATAGCGGTAGTTTTTTTCTAAAATAGTATAGTTGTTTTGTATCAAAAACCGTGCAGCTTCGGCTTCGCCTTTACGGCCCAATTGATAAGAATTGCTCATAGGTGTAGGAGAGTTTAAAAGGTGATTTGGGTGTCATTAGCAGTTACAGTTAAAGTAATTTTTCGACCAAAAATAAGTGCACGATTATCGAGTTCATGACCAGCGGGCATACCAAAAGCAACAGGAATATCATAGGGTTTTAGCACCTCTAAGATGAGCTGCTCTACGCTACTGCCCCAAGCGGTACTATTGGGTTTTATTTTTGACATATCGCCAACAAGGACTCCAACACATTGCTCAAAATAACCAGCGCGTTTGAGGCTTTGCAGCATCCGATCGATATGGTATTTGTATTCGCCAATGTCTTCAAAAAACAAAATTTTTCCACGCGTGTCCAACTGCGAAGCACTTCCAAGTTGACTCGCCAATAAGGTTAAGTTACCACCAACCAAAACCCCTTTGGCGGTGCCTTTTCGATTGCTGTTTTGCGCTTCAATTTCATAGGCATTTAAGGTTCCAAAAAGGCTCGATTTTAGCGATTCAATTGATGAAGAAATTGCTTTTCGGTCGTCTTCCATATTGACCGCCATCATGCCGTGAATGCTCTCAAAACCAAGTTGTTGTAAGCTGTTATGAAGTGCAGTAATATCCGAATAACCAATCAGCCATTTGGGTTGTTTTTTAAAGGCATCAAAATTCAAGTTGTCCAAAATACGCACACTTCCATAACCCCCACGTGCACACCAAATGGCCTTTGCGTTGGGGTGATCCAAAGCCCATTGCATATCCGATTGGCGTTGGGCATCTGTCCCCGAAAAATGATGGTTTTGTGCAAAAACATGTTGACCCAAAATTGGAACAAGCTCCCAACTTTTCAAAAGGTTTTGGGCCTCCTCAATGGCTTGTTGTCGCCCTTTTAAAATACCGGCTGGTGCAACGATAACGACTGTATCCCCTTTTTTTAAGTAATCGGGAGTATAAAATTTTTCTGAGGTTGTAGATGGAGGTGTCTGAGCATTCATCGTAGAGGTTTTACTGTGTGTGCAGCTCGTAAAAAGCACAAACCATATTAGTGTTTTAAAATACATTTTTAAGGGCTTTTTGTAAAGATATAAAAATCTGCTTTGTTCTGTTCAAATTGCTGCTTTATTTGTGTATTTTTGTTGTTACAATCTGAAAAAAATGTCAAAACGTTACACGCTTACTGCAGCTTTACCCTACACCAACGGTCCTATCCATATTGGTCACTTGGCAGGGGTTTATGTGCCTGCCGATATTTATGCACGATACTTACGTCTAAAAGGACACTATGTGGCCTTTATTTGTGGGAGTGACGAGCACGGTGTGCCCATTACGATTAAAGCCAAAAAGGAAGGCATCAGCCCCCAAGATGTGGTGGATCGTTACCATAAAATCATAAAAGATTCGTTTAATGAATTTGGAATTTCGTTTGACAATTATTCGCGAACCTCTGCAGCCATTCACCACGACACCGCTTCAGATTTTTTTAAAACCTTATACCAAAAAGGAGAATTTTTGGAAGAAACCACCAATCAACTTTACGATAGTGAGGCACAACAGTTTTTGGCCGATCGTTTTGTCATTGGAACTTGCCCAAAATGTGGTCATACCGAAAGTTATGGCGATCAATGTGAAGCCTGTGGAACAAGCCACAATGCCACCGATTTGATTCATCCAAAATCGGCCATTACAGGCAATGTTCCCGAATTAAAATCCACAAAACATTGGTATTTACCCCTCGATAAACACGAAGATTTTTTAAAACAATGGATTGGCAAAGACCATAAAGCCGATTGGAAATCCAATGTCTATGGGCAATGCATGTCGTGGATTAATGATGGATTGCGTCCTAGAGCGGTAACGCGCGATCTGGATTGGGGAATTCCTGTTCCTGTCAAAGGGGCCGATGGCAAAGTGCTTTATGTGTGGTTTGATGCGCCTATTGGCTATATTTCATCAACAAAAGAATGGGCCAAAGCCAAGGGTATAGATTGGGAACCCTATTGGAAAGATAAAGACACCACTTTGATACATTTTATTGGAAAAGACAATATTGTATTTCATTGTATCATTTTTCCAGCCATGCTTAAAGCAGAAGGCAGCTATATTTTACCTCAAAATGTCCCCGCCAATGAATTTTTAAATTTAGAGGGGCAAAAATTATCGACTTCCAAAAACTGGGCGGTATGGTTGCCCGATTATTTAAAAGACTTTCCAAACCAGCAAGATGTATTGCGTTATGTTTTAACGGCTACCGCACCAGAAACCAAAGACAACGATTTTACGTGGAAAGATTTTCAAGCAAGAAATAATAATGAGCTCGTCGCCATTTATGGCAACTTTATCAACCGGGTGATGGTGCTTACACATAAATATTATGACGGTAAAATTCCTGCGGTAACCCAATGGACAGCAGCTGATAAAGACGCTTTAGACACGCTACAACGTACCCCAAAAGTTTTAGAAATGTCTTTGGAGCGTTTTCGTTTTAGAGAAGCCAGTCAGGAGTTGATGAATTTGGCCCGTGTGGGGAACAAATATTTGGCCGACCAAGAGCCTTGGAAACTTATCAAAACAGATCCAGAACGGGTAAAAACCATCATGAATACGGCACTTCAAATCGCCGCAGGGTTAGCGATACTTTCCGAACCCTTTTTGCCATTTACTGCCAAAAAGCTACAACAAATGTTGCTCTTTAAAGAGATCCACGCCGAATTTATTTCATCTTTCAAACCTCTTCTTCCAGCAGGACATACCATTGGACCAGCGTCTTTATTATTTACCAAAATCGAAGATGCTCAAATTGAAGCGCAACTCAAAAAACTACAAAACAGCAAAACGGCCAATGCAAAAACTGACAGTGCTGAACCTCAAAAGCCGATCATTCCTTTTGAAGATTTTTCAAAAATGGATTTAAGAATAGGAACGATTGTAGCCGCTGAAAAAATGCCTAAAACCAAAAAACTATTGGTTTTACAGGTTGATATTGGAACCGAAACCCGTACCATTGTTTCTGGGATTGCGGAGTATTATCCTCCTACTACTATAATAGGACAAAAAGTAACTGTTTTATGCAACCTCAAACCACGAGTCTTACGTGGTGTTGAAAGCCAAGGGATGCTATTGATGGCCAAAGCTAATGATGGTCAATTGGTCTTTGTTCAACCCGATTCGAACCATACTGCCCCCAGTGGAATGCTTGTGGGGTGACAATGTACATAACAATGCTGCTGACCCTGATGCTGAAATAAGTTCAGGATCTCAATCACAAAAATTTGCGTTTTTCGTCCTTTTTCTTTCTTTTTTGCATCCAAAAACGCTCAAAAATGCCATAAAAAAATGACTCATTTTTCCCGCTTATGACGTAAATCCGCCCGTTTATTACGTCATCCCATTACTATATTACATGGCGCTTGTTTTTTTTTGGAATGTGTTTTTACTTTGTCCCGTAGCGAACTACCAAATGTAGTTTTAAGCAAAAAAATTATATGACATGGCCCCAAACATAACATATACTACAACATATTATAATAGCACATTTGCTATTGAAGAATCATTACAGCAGCAGAATCAGGCAAATTTTGGTTTTCCCTTTTTGGGGTTCAATAACACACTTGTTCTGAGTGAGTTACAAGTTAAGGTGAAAGTCGCGCCTCGCTGCTGTATATGGTATTCTCTTACCAGCACAACACACCGTGTAGCCAGAGGGTTGGGGCAAGACCAAAAGCTTTGGGGTGAGGGGAAGGACAGAAGAACCGTGACTGGGCAAAGGGAGCACTCTATGACTAACCTTAGTTTGTTTTCCAGCTTGGAAGCGGTTCATTATGTACTGATACCAACCATAACTAAGAAACCAATGCTGAAACAAGTTCAGCACAACTATATAAAACCCTTAAAAGCTTCTTCATTATATATAAAAGATTAAACACAACAAGTTGCTTCAGTTGATCGAAGTTACTCTTATGCCTAAATAACACTTTTCATTTTTCATAATTATTAAGTTAGTCACCGTACAGTTTTTTTAGAAGTGTTGTACTGTACACGAAGCCTGCCCAATTTGGGTAGGCTTTTTTTTGCTGAACCCTTCTCCTGAATTTGTTTCAGCGTCTAAAAGCACTTAATCTACAAAAAAGCATAATTAATTTTACATACCCCCTAAATTTAGGGGCTCTAAATTATAATATTAATAAAAATTAAATATTTACTATACTTTTTTAGGGGTGTAAATATAAAATGACATATTTTTGACAAAAATTAACCGATTTAACTATATATAGTTATAATTATTATTAAAAAAATTTAATTATGTTACATTCATTATTTACACACATCCCAATGGTCATTCAGGACACTGCAGCCATTGAAGGCGACATGGGGATGTTATGGATGCTTTTATCAGGGATATTAGTATTCTTCATGCAGGCTGGTTTTACATTAGTAGAGTCTGGAATGACACGATCAAAAAATGCGGTAAACATCGCAATGAAAAATTTACTTGACATTTGTGTTGGGTCGCTAACGTACTGGTTTGTAGGGTACTCTTTAATGTATGGTGATTCGTCTAACGGCTGGTTCTTCTGGAGTGGTATATTACAGGGAGATGGTGCTGATTTATTCTTCCAAACCATGTTTGCTGCTACTGCTGCAACTATTGTATCTGGCGCTATTGCAGGACGAACAAAATATTCTACTTATGCGATTTTTACAGTAGTTATGACTGCTTTTGTTTACCCAATTGCTGGGGGATGGGAATGGAATGGCGGATGGCTAAACACCACTTTTGATGCTGAGTTTATTGACTTTGCAGGATCTTCAATTGTTCATGGGGTTGGTGGTTTTGCTGCTCTTGTTGCTGCTTTTATGGTAGGGCCACGAATTGGAAAATTTGTTGATGGCAAAGTTATTCCCATTCCAGGGCACAACCAAATTTTGTCTACTCTAGGGGTGTTTATCCTTTGGTTAGGATGGTTCGGATTTAATGGTGGATCTCAATTGGCTTGGGGTGGTGATGATGCTGTTGCTGCTTCTGCTGTTGTTGTTGTAACGAACTTGGCTGCTGCTGCTGGTGCACTAGGTGCGCTTATCACAACTTGGATTTGGTATGGAAAACCAAACTTAGCTCAAACTCTCAATGGGGCTTTGGCAGGCTTGGTAAGTATTACTGCAGGATGTGGAAACATGACTGAAGGCGGTGCTGTTTTGGCAGGTCTTATTGGTGGTGTTATTGTGGTATTTTCAATTGAATTTATTGAGAAAAAACTTAAAATTGACGATGCTATTGGTGCCGCTTCTGTACATGGTGTTGCTGGATTCTGGGGAACAGTTGTTATTGGTCTTTGGGGTGTAAATGGTGATGAAGCGATCGGATTGTTTAACGGAGGTGGTTCTGCACAATTTGTTGCGCAATTGGTTGGCGCACTGTCGTATATGGTATGGGCAGTAGTATTGTCTTTCATTGTATTCGGTATTCTTAAAGCAACAATTGGATTGCGTGTAACCGAAGAAGAAGAAATTGCTGGATTGGATGTTTCTGAGCATGGCTCACTAGCTTATCCAGGAAAAAGAACTAGAGAATAATTTAATTTGTATTGTTATTTATATAGAATAACCCATAAAACTACATATTAATTTTGTTTTATTTGTTTGATGAAAAAGCCTTGGAGTTATCTAAGGCTTTTTTATTTTTTATATACTTTTTTTATTTATCCCTATAAAAAAAAGGGTGTTAATTACTTATTTGATAAATATTTACAATTAAAGGTCTTTTTTTGTAGGGGTTATTTCAATTTTGAATACTTTTGAAAATTCAAAATAAAACTTAATTAATTATGAAAAAAGTAGAAGCGATCATTAGAAAATCAAAATTTTCTGAGGTTAAAAAAGCCCTACATGAGGTCGGAGTAAATTTCTTTTCGTACTGGGATGTTACTGGATTGGGCAACGAAAAAGAAGGTCACGTATACCGTGGAGTGGCCTACAGTACAAGCGATATCCAACGCCGTTATTTGTCAATCGTTGTCAATGATAACTTTTTGGATGTTACCATTAAAGCCATTCTTGAAGCTGGAGCTACTGGCGAAGTGGGGGATGGAAAAATATTTGTCAGTGACATCAATGAAGCTTATCGTATACGCACCGGAGAAAAAGGTGGCGAAACTTTAAATTAAAACAAACCAAAACAACTTTTAAGACAATAAATTATGGAATTATTAGCGAACAATGTATGGATGATGATCTGTACAGCCCTTGTATTTTTTATGCATACAGGATTTGCCTTTTTAGAAATTGGCTTAACACGCAAAAAAAATGCAATCAACATATTATTTAAAAATATTTTTATCATTACCTCAGGCCTATTGCTCTATGGGATTGTTGGATTCAATTTGATGTATCCAGGATTTGCAGAGGGGGCATTGGGTGTTTTCGGATTTGCGGGATTTGGATTAGAAGCTCCACTTGTTAATGGTGCTTTGGATTTGGCCTACAACGAAGGCTATACCTATTGGACGGACTTTTTGTTTCAAGGCATGTTTGCTGCTACGGCCGCAACCATTGTTTCTGGGGCCGTTGCTGAACGTATGAAAATTGGACCATTTATGATTTTTACAGTTCTTTATGTAGGATTTGTTTATCCAATTTTAGGCTCATGGAAATGGGGCGGTGGTTTCTTGCAACAACTTGAAACGCCATTTTATGATTTTGCAGGATCAACTCTAGTTCATTCTGTGGGGGGTTGGGCCGCTCTTGTTGCTGTTATTTTGTTAGGCGCAAGAATTGGAAAAATTAAAGATGGAAAAGTACAAGCCATCCCTGGTCATAATATTCCATTGGCCACTGCTGGGGTGCTTATCCTTTGGTTAGGATGGTTTGGATTTAATGGTGGATCGGTACTTTCTGCAGATCCAGAATTGACATCATTAACACTGGTCACAACATGTATTGCTGCTGCTGCTGGAGGGGTTTTTGCTGCAATTGCATCTACAATTGTGTTTAAAAATTTAGACCTCACCATGTTTCTTAACGGGATTTTGGGTGGTCTTGTAGGAATTACTGCTGGAGCCGATCAAATGAGTCCTGCCGATGCCGTTTGGATTGGTGCAATTGCTGGACTTCTTATCGTGACTGCGGTATCATTTATTGACCGATTAAGACTGGATGATCCTGTTGGTGCTATAGCTGTACATTTGGTATGTGGTATCTGGGGAACATTGGCCGTAGGGCTTTTTGGTGCACTGGCTTCTACAGAACAATTTGTAAGTCAATTGATTGGTGTTGGAGCTTATGCTGGAGCATGTATTGTGGCTTCTTTCCTAATTATTTGCGGTTTAAAGAAAATTACAGGAATTCGCGTTAGCGAAAAAGAAGAAATTCAAGGATTAGATACTTACGAACATGGCATGAGTGCCTATTCTGAATAGTAATTTTAATTAATTAATTTGTATTTTTGGTCCTCAGTTTTCTAATAAATTGAGGACTTTTTTTAATCAAATATCTCATGGCGCGCAGCAAAATAAAACTTAAAGAATTAGCTTCAATCTTAGGTGTATCAATTTCAACCATTTCTAAAGCACTCAATGACAGTCATGAAATTAGTGATGCTACAAAACAACGTATTGTCGAATTGGCAAAATTGCACAACTACCGTCCAAATAAAATTGCTTTAGGACTAAAATCTGGACGTACCAACACCATAGCGGTGGTGATTCCATCGGTACAAAACAGCTTTTTTGCGCGAGCTTTGTATGGTATAGAAAGTGTGATTTCTCAAACAAAATATAGCACCATTGTGTGTTTAACCAAAGAATCTCACGACAAAGAAGTGGATAATTTTGATATGCTGAGCAATGGAGTCGTCGATGGATTTATTGTTGCCGTTTCTGAAGAAACTCAAATGCTAGAAGATTTTAGCCACTTTGATGACGCCATTAGTGATGAAAAATCTTTAGTGATGTTCGACCGTGTCATTGATTCTATCGCATGTACTAAGGTAACCACCAACGATTATACAGCCCTTTCTGAAGCCACACAAGGTTTGATTAAATCGCACAGAAAAAATATTGTTTTATTATCTGCAATCAATAACTTGAATGTTGGTAAAAAACGAACAGAGGGCTATAAAAAAGCCATTCAAGAAGCAGGGTTGGCCCCTGTTATTTTAGAGTCCGACCGCAATGGTATTGCACAAGTTCTTAAAGATCATATCAATAGTAATCTTGTAGATGCCGTTATCGCCCTTGATACCGATGCGTCTTTTGCATCTTACAAGGTAGCCCGAGAGCTCAACAAAAAAATTCCAGCAGATATGGCAGTCATTGGATATGTTAGTGAACGTATGGCGCCTTACTTAGCTCCAGAACTCACTACCATTAATCAGCATAGCTATACGATGGGAAAAACAGCCGCAACACTACTGTTGGAACAGCTCGAAAATAAATCCAATAAAGACCATTCTGTAGTGATTAATTCAACGCTTTCTGAACGAGATTCTTCCTAAAATAAATTAAAGAGTTAGTGTTTTATCAGTTTATGTACTGAAGTGTCTTGTTCATTTTTTAGAGTCAAAATGTAAAAACCACTAGCAAGTCCATCTGTAGTAATCCTTGCCTTAGCATTACTAAAAATCAATACTCCTTTTTTGATGAATTGCCCCAATTGATTGTGTATTTCAAAATGGGTTTCAAGTTCGGGATACTCACTTGTAATATTAATATGGTCTACAAAAGGGTTTGGAAATACAGCCCATTCTCCTATTGATGGCTCATTGGGGTTTAAAGTTTCATCATAGCAACTCGCGTCAACCTTATAATTGCTTTTTAGCAGTTCATTAATTTTTGATTCTGTAAAACTTATATTAGTAGAATTGTCTAAAAATGTGGCATCAATTTGAGAGTCTGACGCTCCCAAAAAGTCCTGAAAGAGTGTAGCAAAAGTGGCACGATAATCAAATTGAACAGATTCAACCTGAAAATTATTGTCGCTTGTGGCTTCACTCAAATCAACATTAATCCCAGAAATCCCACTTCGGACTGGGTTACCAAAAACAAACATTGGAGCTACTTCTCCATGATCTGTTCCTAAACTTCCATTTTCTTTGGCTTTTCTTCCAAATTCAGAAAAAGTTAGCCCCACAATATCATTACCAATAGAATCTGCATTGATGTCTTGCATAAAGGCCGATACGGCTTCTGATAATTGAGATAACAAATTGTTGTGTGTTCCTAAAATATCACCTGTAGCTTGATTTTGTGCATTGTGCGTATCAAACCCTCCAAGCGTCACCAAATAGACTTTAGATTGCATGTTGCCACGAATCAATCGGGCAACGGTTTTGAGTTGGTTGGCCAAATTTGAGTTTGGATATGGTGCAAGATTTGATCCCGCATTAAATGCATTTGAAATTGTTTCAGAATACTGATTTGATAAAGCATCTGTATCAATGATATATTGAAGTTCTGTTCCATAATCAGAATTTGGAATATTTGCTGGAGCTTCGCCTGCCAATCCACTTAAAACAGAATAAAAATTTTCTGCATCTTGACCATTTATATTAATTGCTAAACCATGTTCTACAACACCATGAAAACCAAGATTAAGACTAGGAGAACCAATTTGTACCCCAAGCGGAAATGTTGTTGGGATGAATTGATTATAGTGTTGTTCCATAAAACGCCCAATCCATCCACTGCTACTCCCATTGGCCCAACCACTACCATCATTGCCTGTTGCATAAATATCTTTAGATGCAAAGTGACTTTTGTTCTGGGAGGGGTAGCCCACCGATTGAATGATCCGCATTTGATCTTGAGCAAAAAGAGATTGAAATCCGCTAAGCGCAGGGTGTAATGCAATATCTTGGTTGGTGCCTTGAATACTAGAATCTATAGCACTTAATGGTAAATATTGTGAGGCGGGAATATAAATATTAGGTCTTAAGTTTTGATAATCTGTAAAGACATTAATTGGGATAACAGTATTTAATCCATCATTTCCACCGGAGAGTTCGATAAGTACAAGTTTACGATTTGTAAAATCACAATTGAAGATACTATTGGCCAATTTGAGCGAGGCCTGTACTTGAAAAGGCATCAAGCCTATGGCCGATGCTGTACTCGTAAGTTTTACAAATTGTCTTCTTTTCATCACTTAAGTTTTACATCAATTGAAATTCTGCAGCGTTTAACATTTTTGTAAATAAAGCATCCAATCGAATGCGCACTTGAACAGCATTCCCTGTTTGCAAATACTCATACCAAGCTGAATTCCAATACGAAGGGTTGAGGTCGTTGAGTACAGACATAAAATATTGAATTCTATCGTTGTCAATCGATTCACAATACAAGAGCTCGGCCATATCACTAACAAGGGTATATGCATCACTTGCAAGGCTGAAAACTCCAGAATTTTCGACAAAGTCAACCGTATCAAATTGCACCCAAATATTTGTATTTGGGGCGTTTATTTTATTTTTTCCAGAAATAAAGGATTCAATGAGTTTGTATCGTGCAATTACAGTGTTGGACGAAAACCAACTGCGGTCAAAATTTGGAGTTTGATAATCTGCGGGGTATCCTGCTACTGTATCTGGTGAAAAGGGGTTGATACTACATCCTGGAAAAAAACTAAAGTAGCAAAAGGAATGGTGAAAATTATAAAAATTGATTTGATCTGTGGTGTAACTAGGAGTTGGGCTGTAGGAGGCCTCTGGATTTGGAAGTTGAAGTTGTAAAAGATTGATCATCTCACTCAACATTTGAATTGGGTTTTTCACAATACTGCCAATAATTTGATCGGTACTATCACTATCATCTTCATCAAAAAAATGCTGGGATGTTAGAAGCGTTTTTGTAACGTCCAAAAGTGAAAAATTTGACGTCATAAGTTGATTGGCCAGCGGAGTGATGATATCATCTTCGACATCTTGGTTCCATTCACTTTTTACAAAAAAACGATAAAGCTTACGGCAGTAGGCTTTTGCGGTTTCTGACTGTGCAAAAACCATATCAACATAATTTTCAACCTCGTTGTGGATGTCACTTTCGGTGCTTCCACCTGCAATAGTAGTACCTCCAAACGCACTTGAAAAGGTTTTTGGGTCACTATTGTGTTGAAACGTATTGATAAAACCCATAGGAATACCAGTATCGGGATCTAGTGTGTCGCGAAGTGGCTTCATTTTTATTCCCGAAAAAACTTGTGCTGTTTTTTGAATGTCTACTTCTGTATAATTGGTGTAATTTCCATCCCCAATTTGTGGTCCTTTTACAATGGTAAAGAGTTCTAAAAACTCACGGGCATAGTTTTCATTTGGATTATTTTTATTGTTGGTAGTATTATCCAAATAGTTTAACATTGCATTGTCAAAAGTGATTTTTTTGGCCAATGTTTTTAGATTACCATAGGCATAAAAATCAAGTAAACGCAAGTAATCATAAAAATAGGATGACTTCCCAACACCATTGTCTTTGGAAACTGTAAAAGTGGTGTGTAGAAAAAATATCAATTTGTGCTTTAAGCTATTTTGCTTTAAACTATTATACCACCACCAACCGTAAATAATACCTCTTTTACGAAATTGACCGTTGGGAAAGTCTGCTGGTGTGGTGTTTGGGGTATGTAACCAAAAATTATCAACAATACCAGTGTTGTTATCAGGTTTCCAATCGTACGGATGCTCCCAAAATATTGTAGGTTCTTGTACTAATTCGTCTAAAGCTTGAGTTGGTGTAAGTCCAGAAAAGTAGTCTAAAGTCGTTTTGCTGTAGTGAAAACAACTACGCCTAAGAAGATGTTTGGCTTTTCGAACACCTAAAATTGCTGTTGATGGACTTAGTGATGGCATGCTCAAATTTAATTAAAATATTAATAATCAGTGTATTAAAATAAAAAAACCCACATACGTGGGTTTTTTTGTTGTAGAAGTGAGATATTTTACAGTAATAATAGCTCATTAACAATAACTTCTGTGGTGTAGCGTTTTTGCCCTTCTTTATCTTCATAGCTTCGGGTACTGAGCTTACCTTCAATAGCAACTTCTTTGCCTTTTGAAACATATTGCTCAATGATATCCACTGTTTTGTTCCAAGCCACAATATTGTGCCAATCTGTTTTGGTTTGTTTTTGACCGTCTTTGTCTTTGTAATGCTCATTGGTTGCCAATGAAAATTTTGCTAGTTTTTTACCACTTTCTAAAGTGATAATTTCTGGGTCGTTACCCAAGTTTCCAATTAACTGTACTTTGTTTCTAAGTGTGTTCATAATGTTTATTTTTAATGGTTTAACAGTTATACTATCGAACGATTCGACACTGCAAACATATATTGCTACTTTTGTTTTAGTCGGTAGTTTGTTGTTTACTTTCATTTGTAATCGTTTGTTGTCGCTTATACTTGAATATTTTGTAGTTTTACAAAAAAAATATAATATCATGAGTTCCAAACAATGCCCTGAATGTGGTGAAAAAATTGTGGGTCGTACCGACAAAAAGTTTTGCAGTGATGGTTGCCGCAATACCTACAATAACCGCATGAACAAAGACCAAAAAAATTTGATGCGCAACATCAATAACCGTTTGCGAAAAAATTGGCGAATTTTAGAACAGCTGAACCCCGATCAAAAAACAAAGAAATCCAAAGCACAGCTTATAGCATTGGGTTTTGATTTTAATTATTTTACGAGTATTTATAAAACAAAAGCTGGGGCCACCTATTATTTTGTTTATGACCAAGGGTATCTGTCCCTCGAAAATGATTTCTTTGCTTTAGTAAAACGCGACTGATGTTCTTTTTAGCTTTAAAAAAGCTCTATTTTTTTAAAAAAAATAGCAGCCGAACTCCAAAATTGACGTTTTTGCGCTTTTTTTTGGCAAAAATGGTCTTAAAAAGAGGTGTTTTTAGCTACTTTTTTTAGTCAATTTTTCCCGTATATTACTTCAAATGGCCGTTTATTACGTCAAATGGCCGTTTGTTACATGGCGCTTGCAAGAAGTGTTAATGTGCTGTATGTTTACAACAGTAATTTATTTTACTACATTTTTTTAAAAGTTAAATTGGTTAATTTGAAAAGGCACCCTCAAGGGTGCTTTTTTTTATTTCAATTCTTTTAAAAAAAAATCCATTACATTTGGGGCTTTAAAATTACTAGCATATGAAATTTAAATATATCGCACTTTCAATATTTTTTGGTTGTACCCTTCAATTTGGATTTGCTCAATCCAATTCTGATTTACTCAACCATTATAAAGCGTACTATGCCCAAATGCAAAAGCATGGTGATGTGCAAGGAATTATTAATGCCATGACCCACTTATTGGTTTTGGAGCCCAATGAAGCTCGACAAGATACACTGGCAGCTTTATATATGAATGAAGGAAAATACATTCAAGCGCTTAATATTTTGGGAATTCAGAAAGAAGATACAGACTCTAATATGGCCATTGAGGTCAAGGCTGTAAGTTTAAAGTCTTTAAATGAACCTGCCCGTGCTTTGGAACACTATGAAGTCTTGTTTCAGCGCAATCCTAGTGTAGGTTTGGCTTATGAATTGGCCGATTTAAAAATCCAAATTGATGATATTATAGGTGCTACTACAAATATCACTTATGGAATTGCAAACAGTTCGGATGAAATGATGAAGCCCTACTATGAAACACAAACCCCTTATCAAGTGCCTATCAAAGCCGGTTTTTTATATCTAAAAGCAATTGCTAAGTTTAGAGAAAATCCTGAAACCAACCATGATGCAGCTGTTGTTATTTTGGACGAAGCTTTATCTATGGCCCCAGAATTTAATTTAGCAACACTAGCTAAAAATGCCATTTCAAATCAAAAATTGGCCTTGGAAAAACAGTAAATTTGACATATAAATTCATAAAAAAAAGCCGCATACTTTGCGGCTTTTTTTATGTTTAATTATAATTTGATTACCAAATTCGAACACGATCTTCTGGAGCAAGATACATGCCATCACCTTCTTTAATATCAAACGCTTCATAAAAAGCATCGATATTTTTGAGAGGCTGAGTTGCTCTATAAATTCCAGGAGAATGTGGATCTGTTTTAATTTGTGTGCGTAGTGCATCTTCTCTTGTAAGTGTACGCCAAACGGTTGCCCATGACATAAAGAACCGTTGCTCTGCGGTAAATCCATCAATAGGTTCAGGACGTCCATTTTCTTCAAAGAAAAGTTGTAATCCATCATATGCACCAAGGACACCACCAAGGTCTCCAATATTTTCGCCAAGCGTAAATTTACCATTGATAAACACATCATCCAACACTTCAATTTTACTGTATTGATCGGCTAATGCATTACCACGTTTTTCAAATTCTTTGAGGTCTTCTTCTGTCCACCAATTATTAACATTTCCGTCACCATCAAAACGCGCTCCTGAATCGTCAAAAGCATGCGAAATTTCGTGTCCAATGACAGCGCCTATGCCTCCATAATTTACAGCCTCATCAGCCGTGTAGTTGTAGAACGGTGGTTGTAAAATAGCTGCTGGAAAGACTATTTCATTATTTAATGGGTTAAAATAAGCGTTCACCGTTTGTGGTGGCATTCCCCATTCTGTTTTGTCTACAGGCTGTCCAATTTCTGCAAGGTTCTTTTTTAGACCCCATTCAGAAACTGCAAGCATATTTTCTGCAAAACTATTATCCTCTTTAATATTGAGTTCTGAATAATCTTCCCACTCGTCTGGATAAGCAATTTTTACGGTAAATTTATCGAGTTTTTCGATAGCTTTTGCCTTTGTTTCTTTACCCATCCAATCCAATTTTTCAATGCGCAATTGGAAAGCTTTAATGACATTTGCAATCATTTTCTCGGCTTTTGCTTTGGCTTCTGGCGGGAATTTTGCTTCAACATATAGTTTTCCAATGGCTTCTCCAACAGTTCCATTGACTGTTCCTAAAGCGCGTTCTTCAGCATCACGTTGAACTTTTGCACCACGAAGTGTTTTGCTATAAAAATCCCAATTAGCCTTTTCAATTTCTGTGGTTAAATAACCCGCTGCATTGTCGAGAGTACTCCATGTCATTAATGTTTTTAAATCCTCTATTGGCGTTGAAGAAAGGAAAGTATTAAGTTCTGCCATATATTTTGGTTGCATGACCAAAACTTGCTCTGGAATTTCTGAAACACCTAGGTCTTTCATGAATTTGTTCCAATCAATTGCAGGTGTCATTGCGTTGAGTTCTTGAACACTTTTCGGATTATTGAAGTTTCTAATGTCTCTGCTTTGTACTTTATCCAAACGTGGTGTTGCCAATTGTGTTTCTAAAGCCAACACTTTTTCGGCTGCTGCTTGTGCATCATCTTTGGAGTAGTTGACAAACTCAAACATACGGGCAACATGTGCTACATACTGTTGTCTGATTTCTTTGGTTTTATCATCTTGATCGACATAGTAGTCGCGTTGAAGTCCTAGTCCTCCAGGGTAAACCCAAGCTGTATTGGTGCTGCTATCATTTAAATCTGCATTGGCGCCAATTCCTGCAAAAGGCGCAGAAACGCCAACAGTGGAGGCATATACAGTTTGTAAATCAGATAGGTTTTGTATTCCATTTATAGCCTTCAAAAGCGGTTGAATTGGAGTAATGCCCGCCTGATCTCTAGCTATTGTATCAAGTTCAGATTCAAACACTAGGAGTGCTTTTTTCTGATCGGTACCATCGGCGTAAGTTCCCAGTTCTTTGGAAGTAGTAATAATGTCTAAAACATCTTTTCGAGTTGATTTTCTTAAAACACCAAAACCACCCCAGCGCGTTTCATCGTCTGGAATCGTATTTGTTTTTACCCAGTTACCATTTACATAGTCGTAAAAGTTATCTTTAGGATCAACGTTAGTGTCCATGTTTTCTAGAATAATTCCGGGAATTTTTTCTAAGTTACTTGTGTTTTTTGCGTCATTTTTACAAGCAATGACACCAAAAAAACCAAGTAGCGCTACAAATATTTTTTGTTTGAAATTCATAAGATTTATTGATTTTTTTATGGATTAGTTATTATAATGATTTTCAAAAAACAAAAAATCCTACAGAAATACAAGAAAATTAACAAAAACAATTTTTTTTCAACTTACAGATTGAGTTATTTGTTTATACCTTGTGTTGCTTTTTCTTGAGTTTTATTGATTTGACGCACAAGATTTTGATATGCATAAATAATGTTATCTCGAGCTGTTTTTAAAAGCTCTTGTGTCCCATTGGAGTTTGAAATTTCGTTGTAGAGGTAAATTTCAGTTTCTAAAACTTTTAGTCGTGCCCAAATGGTGTTGGTATTAAAAACTTTAGGAATATTAAGATCTAAGTCCTTGAAATAGGTGCTTATTCTTTTTTCGTTTTCTTGAAAACCGTTGGCTTTATTTTGCTCTAGTTTTACAATTTCTTTTTGAAGAATAAAAAAGGAGGTCCATTGATCCAATTCAACCAAGGCGGCATCATCAATGTCTAGGGTGAAATTGGTGTTTGTATTTGTTTTTAATTTGCTAAGAGGAGATTTTTCAGAACGAGTAGTTTCAATTTTTGATTCAACATTTTGTTCAGACCTACACCCCAAGAAGAGAGTCAATGACAAACAACCGATCGTAAAAAAAATGTTACATTTGATATGTTTTAAAGACATATTTGTTCAAAAAATTGTTTCAAACAAAGATGATAATAAATTAGATATTTTGCTAAGATTTTTAAGATTAATAAAATTTAAAACCTCCAAATTTAATCAACATACAAACAATGAAAAATCAATCTAAACATCTTATCATAGGTGCTTCTGGTCAGATTGGATCTGTTCTTACAACTTCGCTACGTCACCTCCATGGCGCTTCTGCAGTTGTGGCCAGTGATATCAAAAAACCGAGTCAAGAATTACTTGCACAAGGCCCTTTTGAGCCCATTGATGCCACCGATTATGATCAAATTTTTTCAATTGTCAAAAGACATAATATAGACACTGTTTACTTAATGGCAGCAATGCTAAGTGCCAATGCCGAGAAACGACCAGAAAAAGCATGGGACCTAAATATGACTTCTTTGTTTCATGTTTTGAATTTAGCAAAATTAGGGCACATAAAACAGGTGTTTTGGCCTTCAAGTATTGCGGTTTTTGGACCTTCATCTCCAAAAGTTAATGTTCCACAACATACAATTATGGAGCCTTCTACAGTGTATGGGATATCAAAACTTGCGGGTGAACGTTGGTGCGATTATTATCATAAAACATATAATGTTGATGTTCGTAGTTTGCGTTTCCCTGGATTGATTAGTTGGCAGTCCATGCCAGGAGGTGGTACAACAGATTATGCGGTCGATATTTTTCATAAGGCAATAGCCAATGCATCTTATGAATGTTTTTTATCAGAAGATACAGCGTTACCAATGATGTATATGGACGATGCTATTCGAGCGATATTAGAATTGATGAATGCAAAAATTGATAATATAAAAATAAGATCTTCTTATAATTTATCGGCAATGAGTTTTACTCCTAAAGCATTGTATGAATCAATTGTAAAATATCATCCGAGTTTTAAAATAAAATACAGGCCAGATTTTCGTCAGGCTATTGCCGATAGTTGGCCCAATAGTATTGATGACTCTTTTGCACAAAAGGATTGGGGTTGGTCACCAAAATTTGATTTAGATGCTTTGGTAAAAGATATGTTTAAACACCTTTAAAAGCATAAAAAAACCCACTCAATTGAGTAGGTTTTTTGTGGTACCTCCAGGAATCGAACCAGGGACACACGGATTTTCAGTCCGTTGCTCTACCAACTGAGCTAAGGTACCCCGCTATTAGCGAATGCAAATATAATGCAATTTTAATATTCCCAAAGTAAATTTTTAAAAAAATGGTTTTGTAAATTTACACTCTAAAACTGGAGATGAATCTTATAATTGATATTGGAAATACGAATACCAAACTCGCTGTTTTTGAGCAAAATAAGCTTCTTGAAACAAGGCGTTGTAGTGTAGAAAAATTGCCTGCTGAGGTGGGTAAAATTTGTATACAATTCTCAAAAATAGAGCAGTTATTGGTTTCATCCGTAATTGAGTTTTCCCACAGACTTTTTTCTGAATTATCGCAGTATGGCAAGGTTTGTATTCTAAATCACAAACTCAAAATGCCTTTTAAGAATTTATATACAACACCAGAAACTTTAGGATTGGATCGTTTGGCTCTTGCAGCAGCAGCAACTCAGCAGTATCCAAACACTAATACTCTAATTATAGATGCAGGAACATGTATAACTTATGATTTTGTAGATGCTAATGCTCATTATTTGGGTGGTGCAATTTCACCAGGTTTACAAATGCGCTACAATGCGCTTCACAATCAAACTGCTCAACTCCCTTTACTACAGCCATCAGATTTAAACTCATATATTGGATCAACCACAAACACCTCTATTCATAGTGGAGTTGTCCATGGAATTGTACAAGAAATACAAGGCGTTATTTCAACCTATTCATCAGATTATTTGGATTTAACAGTTATTTTAACAGGTGGAGATGCTAATTTCTTGCGTAAACAATTTAAAATTAGCATATTTGCGAACTCAAATTTTCTTTTAGAAGGACTTAATTTTTTACTAGACTATAACACAAACTCATGATAAAAAAGTTTATAATTTGTACAATCGTTGTGTTTTCAACTTTTACTCAAGCACAACAAGGTACTAGCTCTCCCTACTCATTTTATGGAATTGGAAGCCTAAAATTTAAAGGTACTGTAGAGAATCAAGCCATGGGTGGAATCAGTGTCTACACAGACAGTATTCACATCAATCTAAGAAATCCAGCATCTTATGCAGGTAAAAATTTATCTCTCTACAACAACGAAGCGCGCCCTGTAAAATATGCTATTGGGACAGGCTTTTCTTCTATAAATCTCAAAACATCCACAGCAGAAGACAAAGCTGATGATTTCTCAGTAGACTATTTAGCCCTTGTGATGCCTACTGGAAAATTTGGAATTGGGTTTGGACTTGTTCCTTATTCTTCTGTAGGGTATAAACTTCAGTCTAGAAATGAAGAAGGTTTTCTTCAGTACCGTTACCGTGGAGAAGGCGGCATCAATAAAGTGTTTTTGGGGACGGGTTATCAATTGACTAATAATTTAAAAATTGGGTTAGATGCTCAATATAATTTTGGAAGTATCACCAATACAACAATTGCCTTTGGGTATAATAATGATGGTGAATTACTACAATTTCAAAGCCGTGAGGTAAAACGCTCAGATTTAAGTGGGTTTACATTTAATTTTGGGTTGGCATTCGCCAAAAAGATTTCTCAAAATTTGGAAATCATGGCAACAGCTACTCACACGCCTCAAGCAGATTTAAAATCCGAAAATAAAAGTCAAATCGCAACTATAACAATTGATTCTCAAGGTAAAGAATATGTTATTACTTCCTCAGAAGTTGATTTGGCAGCTTTAGGCCTTTTTGAAACAAATTTATTATTACCATCAAAAACAAGTTTTGGTTTTGGTATTGGTCGCCCTAGAAAATGGTTTGCAGGTATTGACTACACATTTTTAAAAACCTCCGATTTTTCCAATCGATATGTTTCTATTGATAATGCCACTTTTGAAGACGCCTCAACACTATCAATTGGAGGATTTTTTATTCCAAAATACGATTCTTTTGGAAGTTACTGGAAACGCATAGTCTACAGAGCAGGATTGCGTCTAGAACAAACAGGATTGGTGGTCAATAATGAGTCAATAAACGAATTTGGCATATCTTTTGGAGTAGGTGTACCAGTCGGGCGTTTATTTTCTAATGCCAATGTTGCATTTGAAATTGGTCAGCGTGGTACCACAGCCTCAAACTTGGTGCAAGAAAACTTTTTTAATGTTAACATAAGTTTATCGCTTAACGACCGATGGTTTGAAAAAAGAAAATTTAATTAATTACAAACATTTATGTTTAAAATAGAATCTCAAATGAAATCTAAATTAACAATCTTTATTGCGTTCATAGCATTGAGTATTTCCAATGTTTTTGCTCAAAATGAGCAAGACCTACAGTCGCTATCTATTTTTAGTGAATATGTTAAATCCAAAAACTATGAGGCAGCCTACTTACCTTGGATGGAACTCCGAAACAGAAATCCTAAATTCAATAAAGCAATTTTTGTCTATGGTGAACGTATACTAAATCACAAAATAAAAACAACAACAGGCGCAGAACAAGTGACTTTTATCAATGATATGATTAAGCTATGGAAAGAGCGTGCAGATTTTTTTCCTGCTGTTACTCCAAAAGGAACATACCTAGCCAAAGCGTGTCAATTGCAATACGATAACAGAAAAGAACTTGGTCTAACAAAAGAACAATTGTATACCTTGTTTGGTGAAGCTTATACTGCTGATCCTAAAACCTTTACAAATCCCAAAAGTTTATACACCTATTTTTCTTTGGTTGTCGACATGTATGATGCGGGGAATATTCCAGCGCAGGATTTATTTAATATGTATGATGAAATTACTGAAAAAGTAGAAAACGAAGTTAAAAATTATACCAACAAGCGTAATGCCTTTTTGAATGAAGATGGTGAGCCAAAAGAGCTTTCAAGGATAGAGACTTCGAAGCTTAAATCCTATAACAGCTATTTAGATGCTTATGAAAAAATTTCATCAAGTATAGATACAAAATTAGGGACTCGTGCCAATTGTGAAAACCTAATTCCATTATACACAAGAGATTTTGAAGTCTTTAAAAATGATGGTCTATGGTTGCAACGTGCAATGAATAGAATGTATGCCAAAGAATGTAATGATGACCCATTATTTGTAAAAATAGTAGAGCAAAAAAATATGCTAGAGCCAAACGCAGACACTGCATTTTATCTTGGAATTTTAAAAGAAAAAGCAGGTCAAGCATCTGAAGCTTTAAACTATTATAATCAAGCTGTAGACCTTGAAACAGATAACTTTGCGAAGTCTAAAATTTTATTCAAAATTGCTACAAATTTTAAGAACAAAGGACAATATGGCCAAGCGAGAAGTTATTACATGAAATCACTAAAATTCAATCCGAGTTTAGGAAAAGCATATTTGGCTATTTCAGCAATGTATGCAAAGAGTGCCAACAATTGTGGTACCGACAATTTCTCGAAACGTGCAGTATATTGGTTGGCTGCAAACGAAGCTGCTAAAGCTGGTCGTGTAGATCCAAACATGAGCAAATATGCGGCAAAATCTATTGCTAATTATAAGGCAAAAGCACCACAAAAGAGTGAAATATTTTCTTCTGGGCGTGCAGGACAAACCATCAGTATTGGATGCTGGATTCAGCGCAGTGTTACGGTACCAAACCTTTAATGAAAATTATAAAAAAAAACATAACAAAAAGCATCGTTATCCTAGTTTTGGGAGCGGTGCTTTTTTCTTGCAACAAACGCCTAGATAAACTTCAGCAGAGTTCTAAGTTGTCTTATTTGCCAGTTTCTGTTGCTGAAAATATCAATACAAAACACACCGATTCTGGACGATTGACTTCAAATTTGGTCAGTTCGAAAATGATCAATTATTCCAATCGGTCTTTTCCCTATTATCAATTTCCAGAAGGTATAGACCTTACCATTTTTGATGAACAAAATCGAAAAAGTTTGGTTGTTGCCAAAAGCGCTGTAGTATACAATAATACGGATTTGATTGACTTAAGAGGAGATGTAGTACTTACTACTTCTTCAAATGATACTTTGTTTACAGATCAACTGTATTATGATCAAAAAAAAGAATGGCTTTTTACAGATTTTCCCGTTAAATTTCGAACCAAGGATTATTTGACCAATGGCAATGGTTTTGATGCTAATCAAGATTTTACAAATGCTCAAGTCTTGGAAGTTACTGGCCGCATCTACATTGAAGAATAATATGTATCTTTACATTGAATTTAATTTTTAAGTTTCAATTATCAGATGAAATTTCTATCCTATTTCAAATACTTTTACCTCATTTTTGCGGCCTTGTTTGCCTACGACGCATTTTCTAATTGGAATTCAAACAGAAATGGTGCTTACCTGTCTTTGTTTTTTGTGGCTTTTGCCATATTTATCTATTTTTTTAGAAACAAATATCAAAAGCGCTTTAAAGGCAGAGGAAAGCTATAATCATGTCCTCAGAAACCCTAATCATTGTTTTAAGTTTATTGTTTTCGGCATTTTTTTCTGGAATGGAAATCGCTTTTGTGTCTTCCAATAAAATTCATATTGAAATTGAAAAAAAGCAAAGTGGATTTTTATCTCATTTATTAAAAAAAATTACCGCAAAACCTTCAAAATTTATTGCTACAATGCTTATTGGAAACAACATTGCGCTTGTGGTTTATGGTCTATATATGGGTGATGTTTTGGTCGATTGGTTTGCACAATATCTAACGACAGATTCAACCTTGTTCTATTATTTATTCAATGAATTGAGTTTACTCACACAAACCATAATATCTACATTAGTAATCCTTGTTACAGCAGAATTTTTACCAAAAGTTTTTTTTCAAATTTATGCGAATTCATTGCTAAAATTGTTGGCACTACCGGCCTATACTTTCTACCTTTTATTCTCATTTTTTTCAAGTTTTGTCATTTGGATTTCTGATTTTGTATTGAAAACATTTTTCAAAACAAAAGGTGATGAAGTGCAATTGGCCTTTACAAAAGTTGAATTAGGGAACTATATTAGCGAACAAATGGAATCGGTAGAAGCCGATGATGAGGTTGATAGTGAAATTATTATTTTCCAAAATGCCTTAGAATTTTCAGAGATCAAAGCTCGAGAAGCTATGATACCCCGTACAGAGTTGACTGCTATAGAAATTCACGATTCCATTAAAAATTTAAGTACATTATTTACACAAACTGGGCATTCTAAAATTGTGGTCTTTAAAAACTCAATTGATGATATTTTGGGATATGTCCATGCCTTTGATTTATTCAAAAATCCAAAATCCATCAAATCCATGTTGATGCCTGTGGAATTTGTTCCTGAAACCATGTTAGCCAAAGATATTCTTAATGTATTAACCAAAAAACGGAAAAGTTTGGCTGTTGTATTAGACGAATATGGAGGAACTTCGGGAATATTGACAGTAGAAGATATTGTAGAGGAATTGTTTGGTGAAATTGAGGACGAACACGATTCTGTTGCACTTATTGAAGAACAATTGGATGAGTGTTCTTTTTTATTTTCGGCTCGACTAGAAGTTGATTATCTGAATGAAACCTATAAATTGCAATTACCAGAACACGAAAATTATGAAACTTTGGGAGGTCTAATTGTTCATTTCACACAAGAAATTCCAGAGCAAAATCAGAAGATTAATATTGAAAATTTTCAATTTACAATTCAAGAAGTTTCCAATACAAAAATTGAATTAATTGCACTCAAAGTAGAGGTTGAAGATTAACTTTAAACCCCTGCAAACAATAAAACGCAATTCCCTTTTATTATTTCAAATTAAATTGGTATTTTCGTCCACCATATTTTACAAAATCTAAGAATAAAAATACCATGGCAGTATTAAATAAAATAAGACAACGTTCGATATTTCTAATCATTATCATTGCACTTGCTTTATTCTCCTTCATTATCGGAGATATTTTTCAAAACCTAGGATCTTCATCTGGAAATCAAGCTACAATTGCCACTGTAAATGGAGAAGATATTGAGCGAGATGACTTTATGGCTAAAGTTGAAAATATTCAAAGACAGTCTAGAGGAACTCTTACAAATACCCAAGCAATGAATCGTGTTTGGGACAATGAACTTCGTGCAAAAGTGATGCAATCGCAGTACGATGCCCTCGGAATTTCTGTTGAGCGAGATCACATGCGTGATTTGTTGAAGCAAAACCTAACCTCTTTTGAAGAATTTAAAAACGAAGCAGGACTTTTTGATGAAGACAAGCTCAATGAATTTATTGCTAATCTTAAAGCCATTGCGCCAGAGACAACAACTCTAGGCGGAACACCAATAAATTACAAATCATGGACTGATTTTGAACAAAATGTAGCTGTATCTGGAGTTCAACAAACGTATTTTAATTTGGTGAAAGCAGGAATTATAGGAACACTTACAGAAGGCGAACTAGATTATCAATTGGAAAATGATAAAGTAGATTTAAAATATGTTCAAATTCCTTATGCAAGTATTCCAGATAGCTTAGTCGAGGTTAAATCTTCTGAAATTAAAGCATATATGAAGCGTTTTCCAAAGCAATATGAAGTGGAAGCGTCAAGAGATTTAGTCTATGTAGAATTTAAAGAAGAAGCATCTTTAGCAGATGAACAAGCGATTCAAGAGAATTTAAAAGCTTTGATTGAAGATCGTCAGGAATTTAACGAATCCTCAAAAGCCAATGAAACGGTTGTTGGATTCAAAAACACCAAAGACAACGCTGCTTTTGTTAATGCAAATTCTGCACAAAAGTTTAATGATGCTTATGTTTTTAGATCTGCTTTTTCTTCTGATCAAGCCGATAATATTACAGCATTAAAAGCAGGTGAAATTTATGGGCCATACAAAGAAAATGGGTTTTATAAGCTCAGCAAAATGGTATCTAAAAAAGGTATTGCCGATTCAACCAAAGTACGTCACATTTTGATTCCTTTTGCAGGAGGTGCTAGAGCAGAAGCTACGGTAACCAAAACTGATGCAGAAGCCAAAGCTACTGCAGATAGTATTTATAATGTTTTACAAAGAAATCGCTCGAAATTCAAATCGTTATTATCGCTATCATCAGATAAAGTGAGTAACGAAAAAGACGGCGTTATTGAATTTGCATATACCGATGGATTTGCACCAGAGTTTAAGGCCTATTCTTTTGAAAATCCAAAAGGAAGTCTTGGGGTTGTTCGTACAGATTTTGGATATCATGTGATTGAAATATTAGATCAAGGAAAGAAACAAGACGCATTTAAAGTAGCAACTATAGCACAAGAAATAGAACCATCTGTTGAAACCATTGATGAGGTCTTTAAAAACAAATCTAAATTTGAAATCGCTATTGCCGATACCGATTTTGAAACTGTAGCTAAAGACAACAACTACGATGTGCGAAACGTTAGTAGTGTAAAAGCATTGGATGAAAACATACCAGGGATTGGCGCACAACGTGCAATTGTTCGTTGGGCCTTTGAAGACGGAGTTAAAGAAGGAGATTTCAAAAGCTTTAGCACTACCGCTGGTGGTTTTGTTGTGGTTAAGCTTACAGGAGTTAACGAAAAAGGGTTGATGTCTGTACAGAACGGTTCTGTAACCGCACTTCCAGAAGTTCGAAAGGAAAAGAAAGCCGCACTAATAAAAGAGCGTATTTCGGCAACTTTCTTGGGTGATATTGCATCAGCTGAAAACCAAACCATCAAAACTGCTGCTGCTGTAAACATGAAAAATCCAACCTTGTCTGGTGCTGGTCGTGAGCCCTTGGTCATTGGTACTGCCTTTGGACTTCAAGTTGGAGAAACTTCTAAACCTATTGAAGGCAATACGGGAGTATTTATTGTTGAGGTGACTAAAATTACACCTGCAGTTGAACTGTCAAGCTATCAAGCGGCTGCTAATAGAGTAGGGCAAGCCAAAGAAAGTGTAGTCAATACACAACTTTATAATGCCTTAAAAGATGCTGCTGAAATTGAGGACAATAGAGCGGTTTTTTATTAGCAGATAATTAGTATTTGAATTATTAAGGGACTGATTTTTTCAGTCCCTTTTTTTTCGCTACAAAAACCTGTCCACATTAAACTTGTTTCTGGACAAGTTTTCAGTATTGTTACTTTTCATTCACCATCTCCTTAAAGGGGATAATCGTGGTATACCCTTTATCCTTAAAATATTGTGTGTTGGTTCCTGTCGCCAAAAAGAAATCGCCCCCCCAAGCGCCTAAACTTTTTACCGCTCTAGGGTAGTCAGTAAAATGTGTGGTTTTTAGTGGTTGTTGTTGGATAAGAGTGCCCACAATGGTTTCGTGTTTGCTTATGAGTACTTCAAATTCTTTTAAAGTAGTCGCTACCAAAATTGCTTCGGTTAGAGCATTAAGTTCAGAAAAATTGAGACGTTGTTTTGTTTTTAGGGTATTATATTGTGCAATGGCCTCTCGGCTGTTTTGCTTTTGGTTGCGGTGTACAAAAAACAATTCATCTTTAAAAGGCGGATCAAAATCTACAATTTTTATATGTGGGGTACTGTTTTGCCGTTGATATATAATAGGGTGAGGGTGTTGCGCACAAGCAATATCATAACCACTACCGCCAAAGGTATTTTCGAGCAATGCAAAAGCATCTACATTTGCCCATTGTGCCAAATTATTAATGAGGGTAGAGGAGGACCCCAACCCCCAGTTTTGAGGAAACTCCAAATGGCTATGCATTTCAAATCCATTATGAGGTGCAAAAAAGTTGGGTTGAAGTTTGGCAATCGCCAAAAAACACTCCGAAAGTCGCTTTGCTGTTTCATTAGTTACGTTTGCTTTAAAGTTTGGAAGTTGTAAAGTCATTTCAAACCAAAGTATGCCTTTATGGTCAAAACTTTTCCAGCGAATTTCGGGGCTCTGAATGGGTTTTACTTCAAGCGTTTGTCCAAATTTTGTTGGAAGCGCTAGGGCTTTTGCACCATTCAAAACCGCATATTCAGCAGTAATTAACAATTTTCCGTGACTATAAAATTTTTCCATCAGTCACGAAGATTTTTAAGCGCTTCAACGACAGCACGGTGCGATACAGTATGCGTTTTAAAATGGGCAATCATTGCTTCTTTTTCGTCCTTAGAAGCCTCTAATTGATTTAAAATATTAAGCAAATGCATTTTCATATGGCCTTTTTGAATCCCTGTAGTGGTTAGAGATCGTAGAGCAGCAAAATTTTGTGCCAAGCCCGCAACCGCTACAATTTCCATAAGTTCGGTTGCAGAGGGGGTTCCTAGCATCTCCAACGCCAATTTGACCATTGGGTGTAAGCCGGTTAATCCTCCTACAGTGCCCAATGCTAGTGGGATGTCCATCCAAAATTTAAAAACATCTTGTTCTATACTTGCATGCGATAAACTTGAATACTGTCCGTTTTTTGCAGCGTAGGCATGTACTCCAGCTTCAACAGCTCTAAAATCATTTCCAGAAGCAATAACAACTGCATCTACACCATTCATAATGCCTTTGTTGTGGGTAACAGCACGATAAGGTTCTACTTCCGCAATTTGTACTGCTTGAATAAATTTTTCTGCAAATTCTTGTCCTGTAAAGTGCCCTTCTAAAGTCAATTCTTCGACCTTACAAGAGACTTCGGTACGGACCACACAATCTGGAACATAATTGGACAAAATACTCATTATAATTTTTGGTTGATTTCCCTCTAATTCAGATGTATTTTGCGCTAATGTTTCAAACGTAGAGGCAATTTGCTCCAGGCAAGAATTGATAAAATTGGCACCCATGGCATCTTTCGTTTCAAAGGTTGCTTCCAATTGAAAATAATGGGTCATTTTTTGGGTACAATCAACAAGGTTTATATCCAGAATTCCGCCGCCACGTTTTTCCATATTTTGGGTTAGTGGTTTTGTGGCTTCCAAAAGTTGAGGTTTAATTTTATTAAAAAACGTGTTGAGAGCACTACTTTTACCCTCAAACATAAAATGCACATGCCCAATTTTTGTGGTTGATAAAATAGTTGTTTTAAACCCCCCACGAGATAACCAAAATTTGGCCGCATTACTAGCTGCAGCAACCACCGAACTTTCTTCAATCGTCATTGGAATGGTGTAAAGTTTTCCGTTGATTAAAAAATTTGGCGCAACACCAAAAGGCATATAAAAGTTAGAAATGGTATTTTCAATAAATTCATCGTGCAACTGTTGAAGTTTTGTATTGGAATTCCAATAAGATTCCAAAATGGACTTGGCGTTTGAATTTCCGTCAAAATAATTGACAATCAGCCAGTTAATTTTTTCGGCTTTAGAAAATTTTGAAAACCCAGAAACAGATTGTTGCATAATTTTGTATTGATAAACAAAGATACTATTCTCTCCTTTATGTGAAAAGCGAATTGTTAAATTGTGTATTAATCGGCTTAGAAAAGAGGAATTTTCAATTTTTTTTAGTAAAATTGGTAACATTTTTAAAATACACACTTATGCTCCGTATAAATTTGCGCCTTGTTCTATTTTTTTTAACTGCTTTTTATTCTTTTTCTCAAAATCAAACGATCACTTTAGACGAAATTTGGAATGGTACTTTTAGTACACAACGCATGGAAGCCCTACATTCCATGAACAATGGAAAGCAATATTCTGTTTTAAATTTTAATCGTACGAATCGCTCGACTTCTGTTGATGTTTATGACTACAAGACACAAGATAAAATTGCAACTTTGGTGGATTCCAAAAACTTAGAAGACATTCCTTATTTTACAAACTATGATTTTAGTGAAGATGAAACAAAAATTATTTTAGCCACTGACATAGAATCTGTCTATAGACATTCAACATTGGGTGTTTTTTTTGTGTATGATACTACAACTAAAACGCTTCAAAAAATTTCAGATCAAAAAATTCAAGAACCAACTTTTTCACCTGATGGATTGCGTGTGGCTTATGGATTTCAAAATAATATTTTTGTAAAAAATCTTGAAACTGGCCAAACAACTCAGATTACTCTTGATGGCGAAAAAAATAAAATCATCAATGGTATAACAGATTGGGTATACGAAGAAGAATTTGCTTTTGTGCGTGCTTTTGAATGGAACGCAGATGGTCACAAAATCGCCTATTTAAAATTTGATGAAACAGAAGTTCCAGAGTTTTCAATGGATGTTTATGGTCAAGCATTATATCAATCGCAACAAGTTTTTAAATATCCAAAAGCAGGTGAAAAAAATGCAATTGTTTCATTACATGTTTATAATTTAAGCACTGCTGAGTCAAATGAAGTAAAAGTCAATAAACCCTACAATGATTTTTATATCCCACGCATCAAGTGGACAAATGATGCTCATATTTTGAGCGCTCAATTTATCAATCGTCATCAAAATGAATTGGACCTTTGGGCAATTAATACAAAAAATAATTCCGCTTCTATTCTCCTTACAGAAGTGGACAAAGCCTATGTTGATGTCACAGACAACTTAACATTTTTGAATGATAATAGCTTTATTTGGACAAGTGAAAAAGATGGCTATAATCATATCTATCATTATGATAAAAAAGGGAAATTGATTCGTCAAGTCACCGAGGGGAATTGGGAGGTCACCGCCTATTATGGTTATGACAAAAAATCAGAAAAAATTTATTACCAATCGGTAGAAAATGGCTCTATTAATAGAGGTGTTTATGTGATTGGGTTGAATGGTAAAAACAAACAAACACTTTCTAAAAAAGAGGGGACAAATAGCGCCTCATTTAGTGCAGATTTTACTTATTTCATCAATACATTTTCGAGTGCATCTACTCCTCCAGAATACACATTAAATGATGCAAACAATGGAACAGTTTTGAAGCCTATCAAACACAATGATAAACTAGCGGAAAAGCTATCCAATTATAAATTATCTGAAAAAGAATTTAGTACCATAGCCATCAATGGTAATGACCTTAATATGTGGACAATAAAACCTGTTGATTTTGATCCAAATAAAAAATATCCCGTCCTTATGTATCAGTATTCTGGGCCTGGGTCTCAGCAAGTGGCAAACCGTTGGAATAGCGCCAATGATTATTGGTATCAAATGTTGGCACAAAAAGGCTATTTTGTAGTTTGTATTGATGGTCGTGGAACAGGCTATAAAGGGGCTGATTTTAAGAAAGTGACCTATATGAATTTGGTCAAATATGAGACAGAAGATCAAATTGCAGCAGCAAAAAAAATAGCAGAATTACCTTACATTGATGAAGAGCGCATTGGGATTTGGGGCTGGAGTTTTGGCGGGCACATGAGTACCAATTGTTTGCTTAAAGGAAGTGAGATTTTCAAAATGGCTATTGCCGTTGCGCCAGTCACAAGTTGGCGTTTTTATGATACGATTTATACAGAACGCTATATGCGTACACCACAAGAAAACCCTGATGGTTACGATGATAATTCGCCATTCAATTACCCCGAAATGCTAAAAGGCGATTATTTGTTAATTCATGGTTCTGGAGATGATAATGTACATGTACAACATACGATGCGTATGGTCGAGGCTTTGATTCAAGCGGATAAACAATTTGAATGGGGGATTTATCCTGATAAAAACCATGGTATTTATGGGGGCAACACACGGTTACATCTCTATAAGAAAATGACTAATTTTATTGCAAAAACCTTAGGCGATAAAATTGAAAACTAAAACAAACAAAAAAAATAACTAACCAAATAAATACGATATTATGTCAACAACAGAACTTCAACATCAAAAACAACTTTTTGGACATCCAATAGGGCTGTATGTTCTCTTTTTAACAGAAATGTGGGAGCGTTTTTCCTATTATGGAATGCGTGCAATTTTAGTACTATACCTAGTTGCTGAAACAGGTTCTGATAATCCAGGTTTGGGATGGGCAAATGATAGTGCTATTGCTCTTTATGGTTGGTATACTATGTTTGTATATGTAGCATCAATTCCAGGTGGAATTATAGCTGATAAAATTTTAGGACAAAGAAAATCTGTTTTTGTTGGGGGAATGTTACTAGTTGCTGGACACAGTGTGCTTGCTATTGAACAAATGTGGGCTTTTTACACAGGTTTGATTATTATCGTAATGGGTGTTGGAATGCTTAAGCCTAACATTTCAACAATGGTTGGTGGTTTGTATCCTAAAAATGAACAAAACAAGCGCGATATGGGGTTTTATATCTTTTATATGGGTATAAATTTAGGTGCAGCAGTTGCAGCTTTAGCAGTTGGTTATGTTGGAGAAAATATTGGGTGGCATTATGGCTTTGGAATGGCTGGTATTGGAATGGCATTAGGTCAGTTAACATATTGGTATGGGCAAAAGCATTTAAAGCATGTTGGAAATCTTGTTGTTGATGAACGGTCATCTGATGAAAAAGGCGATAGTCAAAATTTACTTCTAGCTATTTTTAAACATTCTAACTCAGTGGCAGGATTTGTTATTACAGTTTTAGCTGGACTTGGTATTTGGTTTATCGGTGGGTCATGGTCTTATGGACTTTTAGTGATTGGTTTGGCATTTGCTGTAGGTGTTGGAATTGTAGTTTACAATGATGGAAATAAAGTTGAAAAAGATAGAATTTTAGTAACTTACCTTTCATTCTTTATTATCATAATATTCTGGGGAGCTTTTGAACAGGCAGGAGGTTTGTTAAATGTTTATACTTACCAAAAAACGGATTTATCTTTAGGAGACTTTATGGTGCCTGCTAGTTGGTTTCAATCTGTTAATGCCATTTTTATTTTAATATTTGCAACTATTGTAGGTAGTTTTTGGGTCTGGTGGAAAAATCGAAAAAAAGAATCATCATCGTTGTTTAAAATGGCTACTGGTGTTATTATTATGGGATGGGGTTTCTTTTTTATGTCAGCAGCTTCCATGGAATATGAAAGTACTGGTTCTTCAGCAATGTACTGGTTAATTTTTGCTTATTTATTTCATACATTAGGAGAATTGTGTGCTTCACCCGTTGCACTATCTTTTATTACAAAACTTGCACCAGAACGTTGGATGGCATTTATGATGGGTGCCTATTTTGCAGCAACAGGACTTGGTAATAAGGTTGCTGGACTTTTAGGAGAATCTGCATCCGAATTTGGGGAGTTTACAATCTTTACAGGAATCGCAATATTCTGTACTATTTTTGGTATTTTGGTTATAGCAATACTCAAACCACTTAAAAGACTTACTCACGGTGCAGAAGAAATTTCATTAGAATCATAATTACAAAAACTAACCAAAATGAGTACTTCAACAGATCAAATTTTTAAAGACAAAGTATTAGGGCATCCAGCAGGACTGTTTGTATTATTTTTTACAGAAATGTGGGAGCGTTTTTCATATTATGGAATGCGGGCCATTTTAGTCATATTCCTCACAGGAGTTGTTACTGGCGATAATCCTGGATGGGGTTGGAGTACACCAGCAGCACTCTCGCTTTTGGGGACCTATGCCATGTTTGTATACCTGACACCACTCGTTGGAGGTTGGCTGGCCGATAATAAAATTGGCTATAGAATGGCTGTTGTTATTGGGGCACTTCTAATGACGCTTGGACATGCCGCAATGGCCGTAGAAACACCACTTTTTCTTTATATTGGAATTACGCTTCTAATCTTAGGAAATGGATTTTTTAAACCCAATATGACCTCTATTATTTCCAAAATGTACGAGGGTCAAGACGATAAAAAGGATGGTGCATACAATATTTTTTATATGGGTGTCAATGCTGGTGCTTTTATAGGGATTATGCTTTGTGGATGGGTAGGAGAAAAAGAAGGTTGGAGTTATGGATTTGGCTTAGCAGGAATTTTTATGCTGTTGGGGATGTTGCAATTTTATTTTGCTCAACCATTGTTTGGTGATATTGGTTCTAAACCCAAGAATGAACAAAACGACCTTATTGATACACTAGTTGACAATAAATCGGTGGATGCCAAAACAGGGGTAAAACTCAATACCTTTCAGCCAATAGATTATATCCTGATTGGCATTTTTACCCTTTCTGCGCTTATTTTCATCATCAATGATCCATTAAGTCAAATAGGTCAAATCAACACGCTTAACTTTACTATTGCAGGAATGAAAGATTCGGTGTTTTTTGCGCTTTTGGCAGCCATATCCTTTATTTTACTTTTAATTATTAGAATTCCTCGATACAGCAGAATAGAAAGAGACCGAATGATTGCTTTTACTATTTTTTGTTTGTTTACAGTTTTCTTTTGGGCCGCTTTTGAACAAGCAGCCGGTTCGCTTCCTATATATACAAGAGACTTTACTGACCGATTTTTAGAAGGAAATGCCGCCAATATTTTTAAACTTATTGATTTAATTGTTACTGTAGTTCCGTTGCTCATCATCACTTACGTACTTTGGAGTTTATTCCGTCAAACGTTTAGTAGAATTGGACGTTCAAACATTATTTTGGGCTCTAGCTTTGTGATTGTATGGGCTATAGTTATTTATAAATTATATACTGAATACCACGATACCAATACTGAAGTACCAGTGACTTGGTTTGCGATTCTCAACTCTTTATTCATCATCATATTTGCACCATTATTTACAAAGTGGTGGGACAGCCGCTACAATCCACCAGCATCCGTAAAATATTTCTTAGGATTATTCCTTTTAGGAGTTGGTTTTGCCTTTTTGGCCTTTGGCGCTAGAAACCTTCCTGCTGGAGCAGAAACAGCCACACTAAGTATGGCATGGTTAGTGTTTGCATATTTATTCCATACGCTAGGCGAATTGTGTTTATCTCCAATGGGATTATCCTATTTGAGTAAGCTCATTCCGGCCAGAATGATTGCTGTAATGTTTGGGGTCTATTATTTGGCTATAGCTATTGGAAACAAATTGGCACACTCTGTTGGTGCAGAGGTTGAAAATATCACAAAAGAATATAGTTTATCGACGTTCTTTTTGATTTTTACCATTGTACCTATTGCGATGGGATTGGTGTCATTAGTTTTACATCCTTTGCTTAAAAAATTGATGCATGGCGTAAAATAAAAATTTAAAAAATGATTTGCATAAAAGCTGAAATACCAGAAGACTTGTGTCAAATTGATGACGATCTAAAAGCCATTTACCATAGTAAAGATTCTGTATGTATTTGGGTTTTTAAAACAAGAAAGGACAGAAATGCTTTTGTTGACGAAACTGTTGGGATGAACAAAAACCAGCGTACAAATCATTACAATGCAAACTATGCATAAGTTAAAATACATCTTAATATTATTTTTAGTTTCTGTGTTTGTTAATGCACAAGAAATCAATTGGTTAACCATGAATGAAGCGTTAGCTAAACAAAAAGATCAACCCAAAAAAATAATGATTGACATGTACACTGTATGGTGTGGGCCATGCAAAATGTTGGATCGCAATACATTTTCCAACAAAAAACTTGCTGAATATGTGAATGCCAATTATTATGCTGTAAAATTCAATGCCGAAGGAGATGAGTCGGTCGATTTTAAAGGGCAACCGCTTTCTAATCCCAAATATGACCCCGCCAAAGCCAGACGCCGAAATAGCCAACACCAATTGACAGGATATTTTGGAGTATCGGCCTATCCAACAATTGTGTTTTTGGGCGAAAATGCAGAGTTTTTGGCCCCAATACCAGGGTATAAAACTCCAGATCAATTGGAGCTGTATCTTAAACTTTTTGCCGAAGACCACTATAAAACCATCACGAGCCAAAAAGCTTTTAATGAGTATTATAAAGCCTTTAAACCTTCTTTTACTCCTTGATGATTTAAGTTACAAATAAAAGCGCCATCCTCAAAAGTATCATGAAAATAGATACTTTTTTTTGCACATGTTTTTTGCCACCGTTTTACGTAACTTTTATAATTACTACCGTCAGCAATAATTAATTTTGGTTTCAATATTTTTATAAGCTTTTCAAGGTTTATTTTTGGACTATTTCTAAGCAAAATCCAATCAAATTTTACGGATTTTAAATCAAAATGGCTTAGACTATCGATTATAATTAAATTATGATTATCTATTGAATAAAATCGTTTCAGATGCGATTTGGATGTTGAAGTGTTGTATTTAATAACCCTAAAACAACAAATAAAAGGAACAAAAAGTATGATGAAATGATACTTTTATAAACAGAAGTTTTAAAATGAAAAAATAGTCCAAGGCAAAATGCTGCACCCAAAAGAATGAGTAGGATATCAATTTCCAAAGACACATAGGAACTTAAAAATATTCCACAAATCAGGGCAATGGTTAACTTTGGGATGGGGTAGTAGTAGGGTTGCATTTTAAATCATAAGTAGGTGTTAAATCTATCAACATAGCGCTTTAAATACTGCTTTGGCTACCTTTTGGCTGGCACCAGTGCCTCCTAGTTTTTGTTCTAGGGCAGTATATTCAGTATTGAGCTGCTGTTGGGTTTTGGGGTCTAAAATATGGTTGAGTTCTGCCGTAAGGCGCTTTGTATTCAGGTCATTTTGGATCAATTCACAGACCACTTCGCGCTCCATTATAAGGTTAACCAAAGAAATATAATCGAGCTTTACCAGCTGTTTTCCAATCTGGTAGGACAACCAACTGGATTTATAGCACACCACCTGGGGCACCTTAAATAAAGCTGTTTCTAAAGTGGCTGTCCCCGAAGTTACCAATGCGGCTTGTGCAATACTAAGCAGGTCGTAAGTGGCATTACTCACCAATTTGACGTTTTTGTTTTTAATGAATTTTTGATAAAAGTCTTTGACTTGGCTCGGTGCTCCAGCAATGACAAATTGGTGCTTTGGAAAGGCATCGACCACAGACAGCATCACATCGAGCATTTTTTTAATTTCTTGTTGTCTACTCCCCGGCAACAGTGCAACAATGGGTTTTTCGGATAGTCCGTATGTTTTTCGTAGGGTTTTAGCATCTGCTTTTGGGCGGTTGGCAATCGCATCTATTAGGGGATGCCCAACAAACGTCACAGGCATTTGGTGTTTTTTCTCGTAAAATGCTTTTTCAAACGGTAAAATCACATACATTTTATCAATATCTAGTTTGATGTGATGAATGCGATTTTCTTTCCATGCCCATAGTTGTGGCGAAATATAATAATGGGTTTTAAAATTTTGGGTTTTAGCCCATTTTGCAATACGCATATTAAACCCTGGGTAATCAATAAAAATCAAAACATCTGGACGATAGTTTGCAATATCTTGTTTACAAAAGCTGATATTTTTTAGAATCGTTCTCAGATTCAAAAGGACTTCTAAAAAGCCCATAAATGCCAAATCTTTGTAATGTTTAACCAGAGTACCACCTGCATCCTGCATCAAATCGCCACCCCAAACACGACATTCGGCCTTGGCATCTTCTTTTTGCAATGCTTTGATGAGGTTTGCGCCATGCAAATCTCCAGAAGCTTCTCCTGCGATGATGTAGTACTTCATATTTTACAGCTTAATTATAAATGTGAAAAGCGCCATACACAGTGTTGCAATCAATACGCCTGCGGCATAAGCATCTTTTTTCTTTCTGATAAAATAAAAAAAACAAATCAGATTTAAAATCGCACCGAGACTAATGAGTTTTCCTAAAAAATTTTCAGCATGTGCGGCTTCCAAAACCCTCAAAAATCCATCATTTCTTCCAGAAGATTTGGCCATAGTCATTACGACCACAAAGAGTCCTAAACCATTGGCCAAAATCCCAATGAAAAATCCTTTTAAAATTTGAATCTTATCCATTGAGTTTCCAATTGTTGAGTTCTTGAATATAATAATGAGCAGTGAGATCAAACTGTACTGGAACTACCGAAACGTAGCCTTGTTCAAGTGCCCATTCGTCGGTATCTTCACCATTATCCTGATTGATAAATTCTCCTGTAAGCCAGTAATAATTTCGTCCCATTGGGCTTTGACGTTTATCAAATTTTTCTACCCAATTGGCATTCGCCTGACGGCAAATTTTTATGCCTTTTAGAACCTTGTTTGGGAAATTTACATTGAGAATAATTCCTTTTTGTAAACCATTTTGTAAGACTTTAAGGCAAATGGTTTTTATGAATTCTTCCGTTGGTCCAAAATCGGCATCCCAATTGTAGTTCAACAAAGAAAATCCTATAGCAGGTATGCCCTCCATACCCGCTTCAATGGCGGCGCTCATTGTGCCCGAATAAATAACATTAATTGATGAATTGGAACCATGATTGATGCCTGAAACACACAAATCTGGTTTTCTGTCTAGTAGTTCATGAACGGCTAGTTTTACACAATCTGCTGGCGTGCCCGATGTACTGTATTCTTTTTGAGGCCCATTATCAATATGTTCTTCTCTACAATAAAGCGTATCGTTGATTGTAATGGCATGCCCCATGCCACTTTGTGGACTATCCGGTGCAACAACAACAACATCGCCAATGCGATTCATAACTTTAATTAAGGTTCTAATTCCAGGAGCCGTGATACCATCGTCATTGGTAACAAGAATAAGTGGTTTTTTTGGCATTTTTTCTTTGTTTTCGTTTACAAAAGTAAGTATTTTGTTGGGGATTACTCATTTTTGTGTGGTTTAACAAAAAATTATGTAGAAGAGCACACTTAATTTTGCAATTTTCTGTTATTTTAGGAACGAATTTGGATAAACATTTACTCAAGTCTATGAAACATATAAATATTTTTCTTTTGTCAATTTTTGTTGCATTAGCTTCATGTAGCTTTACAACCAAAACATTTGATAACCCTGACAAGGACAAACTCCTAATGCAACTCATTACATATTTGTTGGAACAAGGTCATTTTCAGCCTAAAGATTTTGATGATGAGTTTTCAGAGGAAGTGTACAGTAGATTTTTAAAAACCGTGGATCCCTACAAGCACTATTTTTACAGTTCAGATATAAAAGAATTCGAAGTTTATAAAACAGATTTGGATGATCAAATAAAAAACTATGATGTGCAGTTTTTTAATCTTGTTTACAATCGCCTTATCCAAAGAATTGAAGAATCAAAAGCGATTTATACGAAAATATTAGAACAGCCTTTTAATTACGATTTAGATGAAAAATACCAGTCCAACCCTGATGAATTAGACTATGTTTCATCAAAAAAAGACATGACTGACCGTTGGCGTAAACAATTGAAATTTAACACCTTAACTAATTATCATGATTTAGTATCTGACAATGAAAATGAAGAAAATGAAGATAAAAAAACCATTTCGGAATTGGAAGAAGAATCACGAGCTTCAACATTAAAAAATTTACAAGAAGTTTCGGTTTATTTTGACGACATGAGACGTGATGATTGGCTTTCAATGTATATCAATGCAATTTCTGAAACATTTGACCCCCATACTTACTATTTTGCACCACAAGTCAAAGATCGTTTTGATGCCGAAATGTCTGGAAAATACGAAGGTATTGGTGCAAGACTTCAAAAGAAAATGGATAAAATCAGTATAACAGAACTCATTTCAGGAGGTTCTGCATGGCGTCAAAACAAACTTCAAGTTGGAGATGTCATTTTAAAAGTACGTCAAGAAGACGATGAAGAGGCAGTGAGTGTTGTTGGAATGCGTTTGGACGATGCTGTTAAACTTATCAAAGGTCCAAAAGGTACAAATGTAATTTTAACTCTAAAAAGAGTCGATGGAACTATTGAAGATTTGATGATTCCAAGAGATGAAATTGAGCTAGAGGAAACTTATGCAAAATCGAGTATCGTACAAAAAGAAAACTACAAATTTGGAGTCATTAATTTACCAAAATTTTACATTGATTTTGAAGATATCAACAGCAGAAATGCAACCTCTGATGTCAAAAGAGAAATTGAACGCCTCAAAGCAGAGGGAATGGAAGGTTTGGTTCTCGATTTGAGAAATAATGGAGGTGGTTCTCTAAAAACAGCTGTTGATATAGGAGGTTTATTTATTAAAGAAGGCCCTATTGTTCAAGTACGCTCTACTGGCGAAGATCGTCAAGTATTAAAAGATAAAGATTCTAGTGTAAGTTGGGATGGTCCATTGGTTATTTTGGTGAATGAATTTTCTGCTTCTGCATCCGAAATTTTAGCTGCTGCAATGCAAGATTATAAGCGCGCTATTGTTATTGGAAGCAAGCAAACCTATGGTAAGGGAACGGTTCAAAATGTAATAGACCTAAACAGAATGATTCGTAATAACACTAATGGCGATATGGGTGCTTTTAAGTTTACTACCCAAAAATATTATCGTATCAATGGGGGGTCTACACAGTTAGAGGGCGTCAAAAGTGATGTTGTTTTGCCTAATCGTTACAGCTATGTTGATATGGGTGAAAAAGATCAAGACAACCCACTTCCGTGGGATGAGATTCAAGCTGCCGAATATGATTTTTGGGAAAGTTCTATTGACTATGAATTGACTGTCAAAAGAAGTAAGGAGCGCATGAACAATAGTGATGAGATCAAACTCATTGATGAAAATGCACAATGGATTGAAAAAGTACGTTCAAAGAATTTGTATAGCTTAAAGTATAACGATTATGATGCGAGTTTGAAACAAAATGAAAAAGAATCAGAACGTTTTGAAGCTCTTTCCGATTATACCACAAATTTATCATTCGAATCTTTGCCATATGAAAAACCAATTATGGCAACAGATTCCATTTTCAAAACAAAACGCGAGCGATGGCATGAATCTTTAAGTAAAGATATTTATATGAATGAGGCGCTTAATGTTTTAACGGATTTAAATAAAATGTTTAAAGTAAAAAAAGTATCCGCCCTTAAAAACTAAGGTTCAAAACTATGCAAGGATTAACAGCATTGGCATTCCAAAAATTTAAACATAACTATTTGGGAATGGCGAGTGTTTTTTTTATAATTTTTGTGGGGTTTGTTTCAATTTTCGCCTATGTATTAGCCCCTGATACCACTCAATATGCAAACCAAATGCATTTGAGTATTCATTCCAAACCGCCAGGATTTAGGGTTCAAATGCTTCTTCAACCCAATCCAAATAAAAGTCTTCAAAATCAATTTGATAAAATCTTTTTTGGTTCAAAATTCCCTGATAAACAACAGCCCATTTCGAGTTATAAAATAGAAAAAGACCAATTGATATACACCCCTTATGAGGCGAAAAATATTCAAGGGATACAGCAATCTATTGATTACTCCAAAAATCCAAAACCTTTTGTAGAAAATAAAACCTTTTATTTAGGAACGGACAATTATGGTAGAGATGTTTTAAGTCGGTTATTAGTTGGTGCTCGAATTTCTTTTTTTATAGGTTTTGTTGCTGTTTTTATTTCATTAATAATTGGATTATTTTTAGGTAGTATTTCGGGTTATTTTGGAGGAAAAATAGATAATGCTATTATGTTTTTAATTAATGTAGCATGGTCTATTCCAACGCTTTTATTGGTGATTGCTATAACTTTAGCGCTTGGCAAGGGCTATTGGCAGGTTTTTATAGCAGTAGGTCTAACGATGTGGGTAGAAGTGGCAAGAGTTGTACGAGGCGAAGTGATGAGCGTAAAAGAACAACAATATATAACCGCTGCTCGAGCTTTGGGGTATACAGATTTTAGAATTATTTTTAAGCATATTCTTCCCAATGTTATGGCTCCTGTCATTGTAATTTCTGCAGCAAATTTTGCCGCTGCAATTCTTATAGAAAGCGGACTAAGTTTTTTAGGAATAGGAGCACAACCCCCAATGGCCAGTTGGGGCGCTATGATTAAAACCCACTATAACGACATCGTTTTGGGTCAACCCTATTTGGCCATAATCCCAGGACTTTGTATTATGAGTCTTGTAATGGCTTTTATGCTTATGGGGAACACCCTAAGAGAGGCATTAGATGTTAAGGCGTAGAGAATTTATTTTTTTGCTTGTGGTGGATACTTCGACATAATAGAGGTTACAAATTCTTTAATACGCTCTTCCTTACGGTCCATTCTAGAGGTTAAATAGCCTTGTCCAATACCTTGCCAAACAAGTTCTTTTTTATTGGCATCTATCAAATCAATAAATAGGGTTCCACGAGATGAATTGGTTACATTGGTTTGATTCCAGCCCATCATTGGACCCCAGCCCCAACCCCAACCCCAACCGTACATGCCAAAGTTTTGATTGTAAACATTTACTTCTTGACGTTCTTTTGTAAAAATATTCACCAATAAATCGGGGGTTTTAGATTTTGTAAAACCTTTCGCTAACAGTTCAGATTCAATGGCACGTAAAATTCTTCGCTTGTCCAAATCACTAATTTCTGCCTTATCTATACCATCTTTAAAAAAAGCAAAAGTTTTATAGGAGTTAAAGTCCGCAGAACGATCATAATCTGCAGCCACTCGAACAGAATCACAAGACGTACTAATAAGTACTATAAACAGGAGTAATAAAAGACGTTTCATAAAGTATAGTTTTAAGTTAAAATGAATTAAAAAGAGAGTCATCAACACTATTTGGAATAGTAACTTTTAGGTTTGGTTCTTCTTCCATTGCTCGTTTTATTGCAAAAATTGCACCTTTGTTGCGTGCCCAATTTCGCCTAGCAATACCATTATTAACATCCCAAAATAACATAGATTTCAATTTTCTTTCTGATGCTTTAGAACCATCAAGAACCATACCAAAGCCACCATTTATGACTTCGCCCCAGCCAACCCCTCCGCCATTGTGTATGCTAACCCAAGTGGCGCCTCTAAAACTATCTCCAATTACATTGTGAATAGCCATATCAGCAGTGTATTTAGATCCGTCATAAATATTACTTGTTTCTCTGTAGGGCGAGTCTGTTCCAGAAACATCATGGTGATCACGACCAAGAATTATTGGGCCAATTTTTCCTTCTGCAATTGCTGAATTGAATGCAGAGGCTATTTTTATTCGACCCTCGGCATCGGCATACAAAATTCGGGCTTGCGATCCAACTACCAAGTTATTGCTTTGTGCGCCTTTTATCCATTGGATATTATCTTGCATTTGTTGTTGGATTTCTGGTGGTGAAGTCGCTTGAATTTTTTCCAAAACTTCACAAGCAATAGCATCTGTTTTTGCTAAATCTTCTGGTGTTCCACTTGCACAAACCCAGCGAAAAGGTCCAAAACCATAATCGAAGCACATAGGTCCCATGATGTCTTGAACGTAACTTGGGTATATAAAATCTTCTTGATTTTCTTTTAAAATTTCTGCACCTGCACGAGACGCTTCCAACAAAAAAGCATTTCCGTAATCAAAGAAGTAAGTACCTTTATCGGTATGTTTTTTTATAATAGAGGCATGACGTAATAGACTTTCTTGCACCTTCTCTTTAAACAAATCTGGTCTTTCATTCATCATTTTATTGGCGTCTTCAAATGACATTCCAACAGGGTAATATCCTCCTGCCCAAGGATTATGTAATGAGGTTTGATCACTTCCAATGTCTACAAAAATACCAGCATCAAAAAATGCTTCCCATACATCAATAACGTTACCTTGATAGGCGATAGATACAATTTCTTTGTCTTGTTGTGCTATTTTTACCCGCTCAATTAATTCTTCTACAGACGAATACACTTCATCAACCCAACCTTGTGAGTGTCTTGTTTGTGTTGCTTTTGGGTTGACTTCAGCACAAATGCTAATGCACTTTGCAATATTCCCAGCTTTTGGTTGAGCACCACTCATACCACCTAATCCAGCGGTTAAAAAAATATGTCCTTCGGGGCTTTTTTTTATTTTTCTAAAAGCATTGAGCACTGTAATGGTGGTTCCGTGAACAATACCTTGCGGGCCAATATACATATAACTCCCCGCTGTCATTTGCCCATATTGTGTTACTCCTAAAGCATTAAATTTTTCCCAATCGTCTGGTTTTGAATAATTTGGGATCATCATGCCATTGGTAACCACAACTCTTGGCGCTTCTTTGTGAGATGGAAACAGACCCATAGGATGACCAGAGTACATCACCAATGTTTGTTCATCGTTTATTTCGGATAAATATTTCATGGTGAGTCGGTATTGCGCCCAATTGGAAAATACGCCTCCATTGCCGCCATATGTAATCAGTTCGTGGGGATGTTGTGCTACGGCATCATCCAAATTATTTTGAATCATCAGCATAATAGCAGCGGCTTCTTTGCTTTTTGCTGGATAGTCGTCTATTGGGCGGGCATAGATTTTATGATTTGGCCTATAACGATACATATAAATCCGCCCATAAGTTTCAAGTTCTTTTTTAAATTCTTTTAAAAGAATGGTGTGAAATTTTTTATCGAAATAGCGTAGGGCATTTTTTAAAGCTAGCTTTTGTTCTTCATTGTTTAAAATTGCTTTGCGTTTTGGAGCATGATTATAGGTTGGGTCAAAAGGTTTCAAAGACGGCAACTCATTTGGAATGCCCTCTTTTATTTCTTCTTGAAAAGTTTTAGTGTTCATAATCTTAATTTTGAATACGTTTTGATGTGTTGTATCCATAGGGGCAATGCTTACAATTACTCTCACAACAATATCCTCGCTTTAGGTGGTATTGTTCTGTAAAACAGCGATAGCCTTGTGGTGTCATATAAAAATCACCTTCTTCAATTGGGGGATTACGTTTCATCATTAACAAATATAATGTAATTTTATATACTAATTATTTGCTTTTTTTAAGGTTAAAAAACTATAGAGATTTAGTATTTTTACACACCAGGTTTTTTAGTTATTAATGTTAAATTTTCAGAAAGTCCAAAACATAAAGTTGACCTCTCAAGTTTCTATAAAACCTGAGTATAAAATTCATGATACAGTTTCTGGTAATAAATTCAGAAAATTAAAATATAACTTAAAAGAACTCCAAGAAAGAGCTTCTGTTGGGATTTTAACTTTTGGAGGGGCATTTTCTAATCATATTGCAGCTACGGCTGCTGCTGGGCAATTACTAAATATTCCAACAGTTGGAATTATAAGAGGAGAGGAGTTGGTAACAGAGACTGAAACCAATCCAACATTGGCGTATGCCAAATCTTGTGGGATGCAGTTTGAATTTGTCAGTCGATCGGTATACAGACAAAAAACAGAAAGTTCTTACATTAACCACCTTCAAAAAAAATATCCAAAATATTACATTATTCCAGAGGGGGGAACAAATGATTTGGCTGTAAAGGGCTGTATGGAAATTTTATCAGAATTTGATAAAGAATTTGATGTTATTTGTTGTGCGGTAGGGACTGGGGGTACAATTTCAGGGCTTATAAATTCAAGTTTACCGACACAAAAAATAATTGGCTTTCCAGCCTTGAAAGGCGCATTTTTAAACGAAGATATTTGTAAATTTGCGACGCAGTCCAATTGGGAGTTATGTAATGACTATCATTTTGGAGGTTATGCAAAAGTGGATTCAGATTTAATTCATTTTATAAATAACTTTAAAAAAGAATTTAAAATTCCACTCGATCCAGTGTATACTGGCAAAATGATGTTTGGTATTTTTGATTTGATTCAAAAAGGTGTTTTTTCTACGTCTGCAAAAATATTGGCAATTCATACAGGAGGATTACAGGGGATTGAAGGCATGAATCGCCAATTGAAACAAAAAAGAATGGAATTGATTTTTAGAATATGAAAAAAATTGTAGGATTATTATTGGTATGTGTTGTGATATCGAGTTGTGGTGCTCGCAAAAAAGCAAACCAAAAAAAAGAGGTAAGAGTAGAAGTCAATATTCCACCCAGAGAAACCCCAGACACCCCTACAGTTGTTATCAAACCCATCTACAATTCTACAACTGAGTATATTGCATTTTTTAAGTCTGTCGCTATTCACGAAATGAAACTTTATGGCATACCAGCGAGTATTACTTTGGCACAAGGAATTTTAGAATCTGGTTCTGGCAAAGGTCGTCTTGCGAGAGATGCCAATAATCATTTTGGGATTAAATGCCATGATTGGACAGGTCAAAGAGTGTATCATGATGACGACAGAGCTCAGGAGTGTTTTAGAAAATATAATGACCCTAATCAATCCTACAGAGATCACTCTTTGTTTTTAGCTAAAAGAAAACGCTATGCAAACCTATTTAAATACAAGCCAACTGATTATAAAGCATGGGCAAGAGGTTTAAAAAAAGCAGGGTATGCTACCGATCCAAAATACCCTCAAAAACTAATCAGTCTTATAGAACGTTATGAGTTGTATCAATATGATATTTTTGACAAAAAGAGCCTTTCTCAAAACCAACAACCCTACTCCGAAAAGCATATAGTTATAAAAGGCGATACTTTGTATTCAATTTCCAAAAGATATGGAATCTCAGTTGAACGTTTAAAAACATTAAATAAATTAAACTCTAATGCTTTAAGTATTGGTCAAACCCTTATCATTACATCAAATTAAATTGTATGAAATACCAACGCAGTAGTCAATTATTTAAAGAAGCCAATGATGTTATACCTGGTGGGGTAAACTCGCCAGTACGTGCATTTAAGGCTGTAGGGGGTACACCAATATTTGTTAAAAAAGCCAAAGGTGCATATTTGTATGACGAAGATGGAAACCGTTTAATTGATTATATCAATTCTTGGGGTCCAATGATTTTAGGGCATACCTACAAGCCTGTTGTAGATGCAGTTGTAGACAAAGCAAAAAAAGGAACTTCATTTGGAATGCCAACTGAAATTGAAACAAAAATTGCAGAACTGGCCGTCTCAATGGTTCCTAATATTGATAAAATTCGATTTGTAAATTCTGGAACAGAAGCCTGTATGAGTGCTGTTCGATTGGCACGTGGATTTACAGGAAAAGAAAAAATTATAAAATTTGCAGGGTGTTATCATGGACATTCCGATTCATTTTTGATACAAGCGGGTAGTGGTGCCGTAACTTTTGGAATTCCTAATAGCCCTGGTGTAACCCAAGGAACTGCCAGAGACACATTGCTTGCACCATACAATAATTTGGAAGCTGTAAAAAATATCTTTCAAGCCAACCCCAATGAAATTGCAGCCATAATTGTTGAACCAGTAGCAGGGAACATGGGATGCATTCCACCTGTTGATGGGTTTTTAGAAGGCCTTCGCAATTTGTGTAATGCGCATCAAGCCATTCTTATTTTTGATGAAGTAATGACAGGTTTTCGATTGGCCAAAGGTGGTGTTCAAGAACTTTTTGGTATAAAAGCAGACATCGTTTGTTTTGGAAAAGTCATAGGAGGAGGATTGCCAGTAGGTGCTTTTGCGGCACGAAAAGAAATTATGAGTCATTTGGCACCTGAAGGACCAGTGTATCAGGCTGGAACATTGAGTGGAAACCCTTTGGCAATGGCAGCAGGCTATGCGCTTTTAAATGTTTTGAATACGGATGATGAGGTGTATGAACGTCTTAAAAAGAAAACAGCATACTTGCACGAAGGAATTTCTAAAGTATTAATAAATAACAACATAAAGCACACCATAAACAGAGTAGGCTCAATGATTTCTGTACATTTTTCGGAAACCCCAGTTGTGGATTTTAAAACAGCTGCTCATGGTAACAATGAACACTTTAAAGCATTTTTTCATGGTATGCTAGATGCTGGAGTTTATATTGCTCCTAGTGCTTTTGAGAGTTGGTTTATAACAGATGCCTTATCTTATGATGATTTGGATTTTACCATAGCGGCTGTAGAAACTGTGGTTAAAAAAATGTAGTTTTTATTTGTTTCGATTTTGAGGCATTTTTCTACTACATCTGCTATCTATAGTAGTATTTTTCATTCATGACTAAAGTACCTCTCTTTCTAAAGCTATAAAGTGTGTGGTTTTTCTTACTTTGTTGAAAAGCGGAAAAATATGTACCCCACAGGTATAGATAGATTTGTTTTTTCGATAATTAATAAGTGATGTTTTGAAGGGTTTGTTTTCTTTCAGCTTAAATTCTATTTCTGCTTTCTTTCTTTTAGAAGTCTTCGGACCTTGCAAAAACCCTGCTGTTTTTTTTAATGCTTCTTTTTTGGTGTAACCTGTCATATCGGTAAAACCATCATTGACCCACTTGATCTTTTTGTTTTTATCTGTAAGAATTATTGCACTAAAATCTACGGATTTGAATAATGTTTCTATATTATTTTCCCAGCCATATTTTCTAGCAAAGCTTTTTATTTTTTTCAAATCCATACATTTTTTTGATGTATTTAATTTTTTAAAATAATGCTCACTAAACATGTCCCAGCTAATAAGCGGCATCAACTTAGAGCAATCGTCTTCCATTGTGTTGCTAATGATTTTTTGATCAGATTTTTTTAAGGTGTTGCCAGAGAGATAAATATCTAGGCACATCATATTATTTAGGTCTTGTTTCATAGCATTTAGGTTAAGTTTAAAATTATTTAGATTTAGGTAGCATCAAATAGTATGCCTATCATTAAAAATCTAATTTCAATTAAAAAATTTTAGTTTGATTTTTTAAGTTATAATTATAGAACTGGGGTTAGATTCTATGGTAATTTACAAAAAAACAAATAAAAAAAAGCGGCTTCCAAATGAAGCCGCTTTTAAAAATTGAAAAATTTCAATTCCTAATTCAAATTATACATCTGCAGATTTTACAGTTTTGATGATTCGTGCTGCAATTTTGTATGGATCACCGTTAGATGCAGGACGTCTATCTTCTAACCAGCCTTTCCATCCTTTTTCTACGGTAATGATTGGGATTCGTATTGACGCTCCACGATCAGAAACTCCAAAAGAAAATTCATTAATAGAAGCAGTTTCATGAAGTCCGGTAAGACGTTGGTCATTGAATTCTCCGTAAACGGCTATATGCTCTTTAACTACTGGTCTAAATGCTTCACATATTTTTTCATACACTTCTCGAGATCCACATGTTCTTAAGGTAGTGTTTGAGAAATTGGCGTGCATTCCAGATCCATTCCAATCCATATCTTTCCCAAGTGGTTTTGGGTGATACTCAATGTAGTATCCATATTTTTCTGTCAAACGATCTAATAAATAGCGAGCTACCCATATTTCATCTCCAGCTTTCTGAGCTCCTTTTGCAAACAACTGAAATTCCCATTGACCTGAAGCAACTTCTTGGTTGATACCTTCAAAGTTAAGTCCAGCATCAATACACAAATTTGCATGCTCTTCGACAAGGTCGCGACCATGAGTATTTTTTCCACCTACAGAACAGTAATACATGCCTTGAGGGGCAGGATACCCACCAACTGGGAATCCAAGAGGAAGCTGTGTTTTGGTGTCCATAATAAAATACTCTTGTTCAAATCCAAACCAGAAGTCATCATCTTCATCATCAATTGTTGCTCTTCCGTTTGATTCGTGTGGTGTACCATCGGCGTTCAATACTTCTGTCATTACCAAATATCCATCTCTTCTTGCAGGGTCTGGGTAAATAGCAACAGGCTTAAGTAGACAGTCCGAAGAGCCGCCTTCTGCTTGTCTTGTAGATGATCCATCAAAAGACCAAATTGGACAATCTTCTAATTTTCCACTAAAATTTTCTTCAACTTTGGTTTTACTTCTCATATTTTGTGTTGGGTAATACCCATCCAACCAAATGTATTCTAACTTAGATTTTGCCATAATTATATATTTTGAGTACTATAAATGTTTTAGATAGCAAAGATACTAATAACCATGTGTACGCTTAAAATTTTAGGGTTAAAATTATCAACATTATTGTTTTTTTTATGTAACCCCTATTTTTTTGTAGGTATAATCGAAATATGTGTAATTTTTAATGAGATAAATTTTCAAATTGTTAATAAATAATATCTGCTTAGTGGGTTTTTACTTGTAAGAATTTTAATTTTGTATAAGAATTTAAAACCTATAATTATGTCTACACTTCGATTTCATGCACTTAAATCATCAATGAATAGAGCTTCAGTTTCAGTTCAAGAAGATTCCAAACGATCTCAAGTTTATGGTTCAAATGTTTTTGGAAATGCTGCCATGTGCAGTTCTTTGCCAAAAGAAACGTTTAAAAACCTATCTACTGCCATTGAAAAAAATCAAACGATAAGTCGTGATATTGCCGACCAAATTGCAACAGCTATGAAAGAATGGGCAATGGCCAAAGGGGTAACACACTACACCCACTGGTTTCAACCTCTTACTGGTGCAACTGCTGAAAAACACGATGCTTTTTTCGAAACTGTAGGGCCTGGAGAAGCAATAGAACAATTTGAAGGCAACCAACTAGTGCAGCAAGAACCTGATGCATCCTCATTCCCAAATGGTGGAATTCGCAATACCTTTGAAGCTCGCGGATATACGGCATGGGATCCAACTTCTCCAGCTTTTATTTTTGGAACAACGCTATGTATACCAACAGTTTTTGTAGCATATACTGGTGAAGCCCTTGACTATAAAACCCCACTTCTTCGCGCCTTACACGCTGTTGATAATGCAGCGGCTGCAGTGGCTCGTTATTTTGATAAAAATGTCAAGAAAGTTTCGGCCTCATTGGGTTGGGAACAAGAATATTTTTTAATTGACAAATCCCTTGCTGTTTCTAGACCAGATTTGGAACTTACCGGAAGAACACTTTTAGGGCATTCCTCGGCAAAAGGACAGCAATTGGATGATCACTACTTCGGAACTATTCCAACACGTGCTTTTAATTTTATGCGTGATTTAGAAAAAGAATCTATTCTTTTGGGAATACCTGTAAAAACACGTCACAACGAAGTTGCTCCAAACCAATTTGAATTGGCACCAATCTATGAAGAAGCAAATCTTGCTGTTGATCATAACTCTTTGGTCATGGACTTGATGAAAAAAGTAGCTGAACGTCATCATTTTAAAGTTTTATTTCATGAAAAACCATTTGCAGGTGTCAATGGTTCAGGGAAACATAATAATTGGAGTTTAAGAACAGACACTGGTGTAAATCTTTTAGCACCAGGGAAAACACCAATGAGTAATTTACAATTTCTTACCTTTTTTATTAATACAATTAAAGCAGTTTGTGATAATGAAGAATTATTGCGTGCATCTATTGCATCAGCGAGTAACGACCATCGTCTTGGTGCAAATGAAGCTCCACCCGCGATTATGTCTGTATTTATTGGGGCACAACTCACAAAAGTTTTAAGTGAACTTGAAGGTGTTACGAAAGGTAAATTATCACCAAAAGAAAAAACAGATTTAAAACTGAATGTTGTCGGAAAAATCCCTGAAATTCTTTTAGATAATACAGATCGAAATCGAACATCACCTTTTGCTTTTACTGGAAACAAATTTGAATTTCGTGCTGTGGGGTCTACGGCCAATTGTGCCAATCCAATGACAGTACTCAATACTATTGTTGCCAAACAACTCATAGATTTTAAAGCAGAAGCAGATATTTTAATAGACAAAAAAGGTCTTAAAAAAGATGAAGCTATTTTTAATGTTTTGAGAGAGTATATCAAAACTTCAAAATCGATTTTATTTGAAGGGAATGGGTATGGAGAAGCTTGGCAAAAAGAAGCTAAAAAGCGTGGCTTAAGCAACAATAAAAATACACCAGAAGCTTTAAAAATAAAAATTGCACCATCAACAATAGCACTTTATGAAGGATTGGGAGTGATGAATAAAACTGAAATTAAAGCACGCTACGAAATTGAGGTTGAAGATTATATCAACCGAATTCAAATTGAAGGGCGTGTTCTTGGCGATGTTGCACGAAATCATATTATACCCACAGCGGTAAAATATCAAAATATCTTAATTAGTAATGTTCGAGGATTAAAAGATATTTATGGAAATGATTTTAAGAAATATGCTAGTGAGCAATTGATTTTGATCAAGGATATATCAACCTATATTGAATCCATTAACTCTGGAGTAACAAAAATGATCAATGAACGAAAAAAAGCAAATGTTATTGAAGAATCCATCAACAAAGCTGAGGCTTATTGTAATAAGGTCAAGCCATTTTTTGATGAAATTCGTTACAATTGTGATAAACTAGAATTATTGATAGACGACGAACTATGGCCGCTGCCAAAATACAGGGAGTTACTTTTTACAAGATAGGCGCTAAAATTTTTAAACGTTTTTTATTCCAAAACATCAAATACTGTATTACATTTGTAATTCATAAAAATTTATGGGAAACGAGCTAAGCCAAAGGTATGCACAACGTGGTGTTTCAGCATCCAAAGAAGATGTGCACAATGCTATTAAAAATATAGACAAAGGATTGTTTCCCAAAGCATTCTGTAAAATTGTTCCAGACCATCTAACGCATGATGATAACTATTGCCTTGTGATGCATGCCGATGGTGCGGGAACAAAAAGTTCGTTGGCCTATGCCTATTGGAAAGAAACAGGTGATCTCTCTGTTTGGAAAGGTATTGCTCAAGATGCACTCATTATGAATATTGATGACTTATTATGTGTTGGAGCAACAGATGATATTATGCTATCATCTACAATAGGAAGGAATAAAAATTTGATTCCAGGAGAAGTAATTTCAGCAATTATTAATGGTACAGAGGAACTTATTTCAGATTTAAAAAAACACGGTATTGCTATTCATTCAACAGGTGGTGAAACTGCTGATGTTGGTGATCTGGTTCGAACCATTATTGTTGACTCTACAGTAACCGCACGCATGAAACGTAGCGCAGTCATAGATAATGCCAATATTCGTCCTGGCGATGTTATTGTTGGATTGGCCTCTTTTGGAAAAGCCACTTACGAACATCAGTATAATGGCGGTATGGGGAGCAATGGATTGACCTCTGCAAGACACGATGTTTTTCATAAAAATATTGCCAAAAAATATCCAGAAACTTTTGATGCTGCTGTTCCCGAAGAATTGGTCTATTCAGGTCAAATTCAACTTACAGATGCTGTGGAAAATTCTCCAATAGATGCCGGTAAACTTGTACTTTCTCCTACACGTACCTATGCGCCAATCATCAAAGCAATTTTAGATACTTGCTCCGCAGAAAATATTCATGGGATGGTGCATTGTAGCGGAGGAGCACAAACAAAAATTCTACATTTTATTGACGAACATCACATCATAAAAGACAATATGTTCCCCATTCCGCCTTTGTTCAAATTGATTCAAGAACAGTCCAAAACAGATTGGAAAGAAATGTATCAGGTGTTCAATTGTGGTCATAGAATGGAACTGTATGTTCAACCAGAAATTGCAAAAGACATTATTGAAATTGCTTCAAAATTTGATGTTGATGCACAAATTATAGGTCGAGTAGACGCTTCACCAACAAAAAAATTGACCATCAAAAGCGATTTTGGAACGTTTGAGTATTAGTTTTTAAGCTAAATTTCATCTTAAAGTACTATTTTTGTTCACAATATTTATAATTCATGTTAGAGAGAATTCAAATTATACAACAACGTTTCGATGAGGTGAGCGACCTTATTATTCAACCAGATATTATTTCTGATCAAAAGCGTTATGTTCAAATTAACAAGGAATATAAAGATTTAAAGAAAATTTTAGATCGGGGAGAAATCTATAAATCGCTTGTATCAAACATAGATGAAGCACAAGAAATTATTGCAGACGGAAGTGATGCAGAAATGGTAGAAATGGCCAAAATGCAACTCGAGGAAGCCAAATCAAAACTCCCTGAAATTGAAGAAGAAATTAAATTTCTATTGATTCCAAAAGACCCTGAAGACGCCAAAAATGTGGTTGTTGAGGTTCGCGCAGGAACTGGAGGAGATGAGGCTAGTATTTTTGCAGGCGACTTACATAGAATGTATACAAAATATTGTGAATCAAAAGGTTGGAAAGTAGATGTTGTAGATTTTAATGAAGGCACTTCGGGAGGATACAAAGAAATTATTTTTGAAGTCTCAGGAGAAGATGTCTATGGGACTATGAAATTTGAAGCAGGAGTACATCGTGTACAACGCGTACCTCAAACAGAAACTCAAGGTAGAGTACATACAAGTGCGGCCTCTGTTATTGTTTTGCCCGAAGCCGAAGAATTTGATGTTGAACTTGATATGTCAGAGGTTAGAATTGAAAGAACAACATCAACAGGACCTGGCGGTCAGTCTGTAAATACAACCTACTCTGCGATTAAACTTCATCATGAGCCAACAGGAATGATTGTAAGTTGTCAAGATCAAAAATCATCTCACAAAAATCTAGAAAAAGCTCTAAAAGTTTTGCGCTCTCGTTTATATGAAATGGAGCTAGCCAAAAAACAAGCACTCGACTCCGAAAAACGAAAAAGTATGGTATCTTCTGGAGATCGAAGTGCAAAAATTAGAACTTACAACTACCCACAAGGCCGAGTTACTGACCATAGAATTGGATTAACTTTATACGATTTATCCAATATCATAAATGGGGACGTACAAAAAATAATAGACGAGCTGATGCTTGCCGAAAATACAGAAAAATTAAAAGCCGATTCAGACTTAATTTAAGCCTATGAATACAGAAAAATTGGTATCAGAAATAAAAAGAAAACAATCGTTTCTTTGCATTGGGTTGGATGTTGATTTATCCAAAATCCCAGCACATCTTCTTGAGCTATCCTCACCAATTTTTGAATTTAACAAAGCCATAATAGATGCAACACATCATTTGTGCGTTGCCTATAAACCTAATATTGCTTTTTATGAGGCTTATGGTTTAGAGGGGTGGAAAGCCCTAAAACTTACCATCGATTATTTAAATACAAATTATCCCGAAATATTCACTATTGCTGATGCAAAACGTGGTGATATTGGAAATACAAGCAGTATGTATGCCAAAGCATTTTTTGAAGATTTAGGCTTTGACAGTATAACTACCGCTCCATATATGGGCAAAGATTCTATTGAACCTTTTTTAACCTTTGAGGATAAACATACTATTTTATTAGCACTAACCTCAAATCCAGGAGCTTTTGATTTTCAGACTTTAGAGTCTAATTCAAAACCCTTTTACCAATCGGTTTTGGAAACCTCAAAAACATGGAACAATTCCAAGAATTTAATGTATGTTGTTGGTGCTACAAAAGCTGAATTTTTTAAATCCATTAGAGAAATTATTCCAGATCACTTTTTGTTGGTGCCAGGTATTGGTGCACAAGGAGGAAGTTTGGAAGACGTTTGTAAATATGGTTTAAATTCAAATATAGGCCTATTGATTAACTCATCAAGAGCGATCATTTATGCCTCCAAAACCAAAGATTTTGCTGCACATGCAGCACAAAAAGCCAAAGATTTACAACAGCAAATGAAAGCGATTTTGGTTAAAAATAAAACTTAGTATTGACCAAAATAACGTCAAAAATTTAATTACAAATTACTCATTGATTATGAGGTAAACAAAAAGAAAAAGATTACAATGTTAGCATCCACTGTTTTTGTAGTTTTTTAAATTTCTTAAGTTCTTTTTTAAAAATCAATAAAAAATCTCGACCATTACTATTACAGTGTTGTAAGCGTTTACAATTTTGTGTAAGTTTATAGGTAAGCCATTTCAAAGTATCAGCATGAAAATATTTTTTTTCTGAAAAAGAAGATGCTTCTGCTTTTAAAAGTTCAGTTGATAGCGAAATGGAGTGTTGAACAATATCTCCAGAAAAATAAATATCTGGGTTTTCTTTTCCATTTTCAGAGAGAGGAGCAAGATCGGTATTTAAGTAATCGGAGATGTGTTTCGAAAGCACACCAATCTCTTGCGCTTTTTTATAAATCGCTGAATTAAAGTAGGAATTGCTTTTGTGATACATCTCAAATCATAAATTATAGTGTAAAATTACAAATGATTAAAACTATTTTTATTTAAAAATTTATGTATTATTTAAATTTTTATTAATATTTTTATTATTTTTAACTAATTATCATTAAAAAATGAAATTAGATCCTATTCATTCCAAGATTTTAAATTTTTTACAAAAAAATTCCCGTATTTCAAGTACTGAGATTGCAAAGCAAGTTGGGATTTCTTCTCCTGCCGTTACAGAGCGTATTAAAAAAATGGAGGATTTTGGCATTATTTCGGGGTATTATACAAAAGTAGACCACAACAAACTTGGTTATGGTCTTCGAGCGCTAATTACTGTCCGTGCTTTTATGGGGCGTCTAAAACCTTTTTTACATCATGTAAAATCTTACAAAGAGGTTGTCAATTGCTATAGAATTACTGGTAACGAAAATATTGTGATGGAAGTCGTTTTTGAAAACCAACACCATTTAGAGAAATTTATTGACGAACTCATCACATATGGTGAAACTAAAACACAAATCATTCTTTCTAATGTCGTTGCACACAACCCAATTGATAAAGTTTAGTCTTATGAATTTTAAGGTAAAAATAGGTTTAATTGTCATTGGTTTACTTTTGTTCCATGTTTCTTGTACAGAAAAAAAAGTTCGAATGACATACAACTCAGCATTTCAAAAAAAAATGAATGAAATGTTTAAGGATGCTTCAAAATCGCCACTAAAACCTAATGATTTAAAAACGTTTTCATCGCTTTCATTTTTTCCAATAGATTCTAGTTTCGTGGTCAAAGCAAAATTGACACCAACTCCAAACTCCGAATATTTTGACATGAAAACAACTACAGAACGGGTGTCAAAAGAACGTGTTTATGGCGTATTATCTTTTGAATTACTGCAACAAACTTTTGAGCTGAAGGTCTATCAAGGAAAAGACTCTACAGAAATAAAATCCAATTATCTTTTTCTTCCTTTTTTGGATGATACCAATGGTATTTCTACCTATGTTGGCGGTCGTTATATGGATTTGGAAGTGCCTAAATCAGATAGCATTTGGCTTGATTTCAATACAGCCTATAATCCTTATTGTGCATATAATGAGCGTTATTCTTGTCCAATTGTCCCGCGTCAAAATTACGTTCCTTTAGAGATTAAAGCAGGAGTAAAACGCTTCAAGTAATTTAGAGGTTTTTCGATATAATTAGGCCCAAAACTACAGCAGCAATTCCCAAAATTAATGACCCTAAAGTATAGCTGATAAATTGCACATAATCACCAGATTTTAGAAACATTTGATTTTCCATAGCAAAGGCCGAAAATGTGGTAAATCCGCCACAAAATCCTGTAACCAAAAGTAAGCTTTGAGTTTCTGAAAGCCCACCATTCTTTAGCCCAAGACCAAAAAGAATCCCAATCAGCAGACTTCCAAAAATATTGACGGTCATTGTACCTATTGGAAATGCACCTAATAAATTATGAAATAACTTTCCAATCAAGTATCGTAAAACACTTCCAAATCCACCACCTATAAATACTAATAAAGCATATTTCATATCATTTTTTTATTTTTAATTAATTTAAAATCGGGATAAAAAGTTCTGTAACCCAATTTGCTGGGTTGGGGTTTTCTTGTGGGTTTGTCAAATAGATTTCAAAGGGTTTCAGTTTTGAAGGTCTTAGATTCATTTTAGCCATATTTTGATAGCTAATTGTCCAAGCTTCTTCTAAGTTTTTATAGTTGCCTTTTAATGTTGTTTTAAGCGCTTTTGTTCTTGGCATATAGCCACATAAAATTCCACTTGCATCTTTTATTCTATAGTTTTGACGTACAGGAATTGCACAACTCATAATCATTGCTCCATCTTCTGGATTTCGAAATTGATATAAACTCATGGGATGACCATTACTCTCTATATTGTTCACATTCATATAGTTATATAGGGTAGCGTAATTTTTTTCCATCGTCATACTGATATTTTCTGGAGTTGTACTTGAGGTGATATACAAATAAAATCCGCCGCCATAATCAATAACTCCATGGTCTTCTATGTTGTAAACCGCCATTTGTTTTTGCAAATGTGTATCTAAATTTTCTAAGCCTTTTTCGTAGTCTGGACCAATCATTTTGTCCATTCCACCATTAATTAATGCAAAAAATTTGAGCATAAAAGGGACATCATCACTTTTCATACCCCAAGTTACTTCTGTGCTGTTTGGGCTTTTGTATTCAAAATTCCAATACACTTGTGATGCTGGAAATTGTTCAAACTTCAGTTCTTGTATTAATGAATCATTTGGAACAGCAACAAGGGTTTTCATTGTGCCTTTTCCATCTTTTCCAGTCCAAGAATAAGAACCTCCAACTCCTGCTGTTTTTTCTGGATATTTTAGATATAGTGTAGGTTCTTTTTCTTTCCATGACGACCACGGTTCCCATTGCCGAAAATCTTCTACGGTGTTATAAATAACACTTACGGGTGCAGAAATAGTACGTGTACGAGAAAGATCATAACTATTGGGCTGTACAGCCACATAGCTGCTTCCAGCCAGTAATAAAAATAAAAGTAGGAATAAAATAAATTTGAGTGATTTCATGAGATTTGATATATTTTAGTTTCTACTAAATTATAAATTTCTTTGAACACCGTATCAAAGAATTTAATTTTTTATGTTTTTCAAAATAAACTATATTCGTAGACTTTGAATATTAAATCACAAATCAAAACAAACACAATAATACTATGAAATTCAGCTACAAATTAATGCTCGTTGTTTTTGCATGTTCACAATTATTTTTTTCATGTAAAAATGACAACTCAACTTCGGCAAATGACGATTTATTCGTTACTGTAGATACAGAGAGTTTTCCATACATGGTGGAACAATTTGCTGACCTCAAAATTTTACGTTATCAATTACCAGGATGGGAAAATCTTACCTTAAAAGAACAAAAACTCGTGTATTACCTTACACAAGCAGGTCTTTCTGGCCGAGATATCATGTGGGATCAAAACTATCGTCACAATCTTACCATTCGTGAAGCTTTGGAGACCATTTATACAACTTTTGACGGCGATAAATCAACAGAAGAATGGACTGCTTTTGAAACTTACTTAAAACGTGTTTGGTTTAGCAATGGTATTCATCACCACTATAGCAATGCAAAACTAAGCCCAGAGTTTTCTTCCGCTTATTTAAAATCTTTACTGGAGGCAACCCCTGCAACCTTAGAGGGCGAAGCCTTTGAGGTGCTTTTTAATGATAAGGATTCTAAAAAAGTAAATCAAGCGAAAAATGCGGATAATGTTTTGGAATCTGCGGTTAACTTTTATGGCCCCAATGTGACTAACAAAGATGTTGAAACATTTTATGCTGCTAAATCTTCACCAAATCCTGACAAACCACTGTCTTTTGGTCTAAACTCTCAACTTGTAAAAGAAAATGGCACACTCAAAGAACGTGTCTACAAATCTGGAGGGCTTTATGGATCGGCAATTGATGAAATTGTAAAATGGTTAGAATTGGCCCAAGGGGTGGCCGAAAATAAAGCCCAAGGCGATGCTCTTGGTTTATTGATTCAATATTACAAAACAGGCGACTTGCAAACTTGGGATGATTACAACGTGGCATGGACTGCTGCTACCGAGGGTAATATTGATTATATCAATAGTTTTATTGAAGTCTATAACGACCCATTGGGCTACAGAGGCTCATATGAAACCATCGTTCAAATAAAGGATTTTGATATGTCTGCAAAAATGGCGGTCTTGTCTGAAAATGCGCAATGGTTTGAAGACAATTCCCCTTTAATGCCAGAGCACAAAAAGAAAAATGTTGTTGGTGTAAGTTATAAAACTGTAAATGTTGCTGGCGAAGCAGGAGATGCCTCACCATCGACACCAATAGGAGTTAATTTACCAAATGCCAATTGGATTCGTGCCGAAGTTGGTAGCAAGTCTGTTTCATTAGGAAATATCATTAATGCCTACAATAACTCTGGAAGCTCAGGGCGATTAAAAGAATTTGTTCATGATGATCAAGAATACGAACTAGAGAAAAAACATGGTCAGCTAGCCGATAAACTTCATACCGCACTTCACGAGGTTGTTGGACATGCCTCTGGGCAATTGAATCCAGGTGTTGGTGAAACCAAAGAAACTTTAAAAAATTATGCCTCAACACTAGAAGAGGGGCGCGCCGACTTGGTGGGCTTGTACTACCTCTATGATTCAAAATTACAAGAATTGGCGTTAGTC